>ERZ773212.7-NODE-7-length-129107-cov-8.484735_pt1 | contig 129107 bp, 109 predicted proteins | sample MGYA00581005_ERZ773212 | MGnify/ENA primary metagenome ERZ773212 (study PRJEB29015, sample SAMEA2738154) | human oral metagenome | biome: human oral; feature: human-associated habitat; material: saliva | place: China | collected 2196 ... | reverse complement strand
ACGCATCCATCTCGGATGTGGTGCAGAACCTCTCCGCACTCGCCGAGGAGAATGCCGCGACGACCGAAGAGGGCAGCGCGTCGGTGGAGACACAGACGAATGCACTTGAGGACATCGCACAGGCGAGTGAGGGCCTCGCAGAGATCGCGACCGACCTCCAGCGCGAGGTGGAGCGGTTCAAACTATAAGGGGTACGATACAGAGTCTCTGCACGAAGATGGTTTGGTCTTCGTGCAGCGGCTCTTTTCTATTGTGTGCAGTCCTGCTGTGGATGCACGCGAAAACACTAGCGAAATATCTCTGTGTATGCTACAATAGGGCAGATAATATGACGGTACTATATTTTGAGGTGACATTTTGCGATATAACTGGAAGCGCCTGGCGGCGGCATCTCTTTTTGCGCTGGCGGTACAATTCTACGCACCGCCGTCCTTTGCGATGCCTCCGATTCTCCCGTACAATGAGGTGACGGAGGGGATGCAGGGAACGGCGTATACTGTGCTCGACACGACGGGCGAGGTGCGTACATTCCCCGTGGAGATCGTCGGTCAGATGGAGGGGGGCAAGGGCTCTCAGCGGATGATTATGGCGCGGACGAGCGGCAATTTCATCGAGCACGTCGGCGGCGTCCTGCAGGGGATGAGCGGCAGTCCGATCTATGTGGACGGTCGTCTCGTGGGGGCGCTTGCAGCGGGGCTGAAGGATCTCAGCCCCTATACCTTTTTCATCACGCCGATTGAGGACATGATTCCGCTCTGGTCGATGCCCGATACGAAGAATAAGACACGCATCGATACGGTGGACGTCGTACGCGCCGTTGAGGAGCGCAAGAAGGCAAAGGAAAAGGACGAACTGCGCGAGCGCGAGAAAAAAGTTGGCAAGATGACACGCGCCGAGCGTGAGGCGGAGTGGCGTGATACGCTCGCCGCCCTGCGCGGAGAAAAAAAGGCAGAGGAAGTACCCGCAGATCATGCGGGGGAAGCAGAGACACAGAAGGCTGCAGAGGGCACGCATGACACAGCCGCTGATGCTGTGCAGAGCGCGGACAAAGGTGAGAAATCGTCGACAGGGCCCGTCGCGTCATCTTCCGTAGAAAAGAAAGAGAAAGCGCACGATGCCGAGGAGAAGTCGGCCTTCTTTGTGAGCGGTTTTGGCTCGGCGGGCCTGCGCTATCTAGAGGCCAATATGCCCGCAGGCAGTACCTTCCTTCCGCTGGGAACGGTCAGTGCCAATACGCCCCTTCCCACGCGCTATGATGCTGCCCTCTCGGGCGGTCAGCCCGTCGGGGTCGCCATTGTCTACGGCGATTTCAGCATCGGTGCGACGGGAACGGTGACAGCGGTGGACGGCAAAAAGGTGCTGGCCTTCGGTCACTCCTTTATGCACAAGGGCAACGTGAACTACTTCATGACGGATGCCGATGTGGTCGGGACGATCGCAGGGCAGAGCAACGGCGTGAAGATCGCGAATATCGGCAGTGTGATCGGCCGCATCAATCAGGATCGCGAGACGGGCGTTGCGGGGATCCTCGGGACGTTCCCCACTGCTGTTCCGGTTCGTATTCACGTGAAGGACGATGCGCTCGGCACAGAGGAGACCTTCGGTGCGCAGATTGCCTACGATGAGGACTTCCTGCCCGTGCTCTCGGGCAGTATCGCCTATGCGGCAATGAGCCGCGTGTCGGATTCCCTTGGCAGCAGCACGGCGCGCATCCGCTTTGCCATCCGTACGAATGCCGTGGACAGCGGCGTCTTTGAGCGGCGCAATATGTACTACAGCGCAGCAGATGTCGGGCAGGTCGCCGTGACGGAGCTGCTGCAGGCAATGAATATGATCGTGACGAATCCGCAGGAGGAGTCCGATATTCTCGATCTCGATGTGGATGTGGAGCTCACGGGCGGACGTCAGACAGCCGTTCTGGTCTCGGCGGTGCCGGACAAGCTGGTGGTAAAGCCGGGCGACACGGTGACGTTCAAGACGAAGATCCGCCCCTATCGCAAGCCGGAGGAGACGCTGTCGATCCCCTATCGTGTGCCGAAAGCGCAGCCGGCGGGGACGCTGAACCTCGATATCCGCGGCGGCGGCTTCGTCCCTGTGAATCCATTGGCACTCCTCGCGCAGGCGGGGCTCGAGATCCCCGACGACGAGGAGAAGTTCAAGTCGACGGCGGAGAAGCTGGACGATCTTGCCGCGCAGGGGCAGAACAATGAGATCATCATCGCGCCCGGAGCAGCACCCGCACCGAGCTCCGAAAAGGAAATGAAGAAGCGCATGCGTGCTGCGGCAAAGGCGTCGGCACGCGCGGCAGAGCGCGAGGAGCCGAAGCGCGTGACGTTGCTCGGTGATCCGAAAAAGAAGGACGAACGCGAGAAATTCTATGCGCCGTATGTGATCGAGAACGTGATCCATGCGTCGCTGAAGGTTGAGGAATAAGGACGAATGGAACAACTGGTCATTCATGGAGGGCATCCCCTGCGCGGCCATGTGAAGATCGGCGGGGCGAAGAATGCGGTACTGCCCATTATCGCGGCGGCACTGCTCGGTACGAATGGAAAAAGTGTGCTGGATGAGGTGCCTGCACTCGAAGATGTCTATACGATTACGGCGGTGCTGCGTGCCCTCGGCGTGACGGCAGACTACACGGCATCGGAGCATCGTCTGGTCATCGATGCGACACACATTGCGACGGTCGCAGCCCCCTACGACCTCGTCCGCAAGATGCGCGCGTCATTTCTCATCATGGGGCCTTTGCTTGCGCGCGAGGGACACGCGGAAATCTCCCTGCCGGGCGGCTGCGCCATTGGGACGCGCCCGATCGATCTGCATCTCAAGGGCTTTGAGGCACTCGGGGCGGAGATCGAGATCACGCAGGGCGCCATTCACGCGCGTGCGCCGCACGGGCTCAAGGGGGCGCGCATCTACTTCGATTTCCCGAGTGTCGGGGCGACGGAGAATGTGATGATGGCGGCGTCCTGCGCCGAGGGCCAGACGATTCTTGAGAATCCTGCGCTCGAGCCGGAGATTGTCGATCTCGCGAACTATCTCAATGTGATGGGGGCGCGCATCCGCGGTGCGGGAACGAACCGCATCAAGATTGACGGCGTGCCGGAACTGCGCGCGGCGGACTATACGATCATCCCTGACCGCATCGAGGCGGGGACGTACATGGTCGCGGCGGCGATGACGCGCGGTGATGTGTTCATCGAGAACGCGATCAGCGAGCATCTGAAGCCCGTCATTGCGAAACTGAAGGAAGCGGGCGCACAGATCGAGGAGGATATTGCAGGGGTGCGCGTCTCTGCCGACCGCCCGATGAAGGCGATTGATCTCAAGACGATGCCCTATCCCGGCTTTCCGACAGATATGCAGGCGCAGTTCATGGCGATGCTCGCCGTCGCTGAGGGGACGAGTGTCGTGACGGAGACGGTGTTCGAAAACCGCTTTATGCACGTCGATGAACTCGTGCGCATGGGAGCTCGGATCCGTGTGGACGGACGGACGGCGACGGTCGAGGGAGGTGCTCTCCTTAGCGGCGCACCTGTGCGGGCGACGGATCTGCGCGCGGGTGCGGCGATGGTGCTCGCGGGGCTCGTGGCGCCGGATGAGACGCGCGTCGGCTACATCCATCACATCGACCGCGGGTACGATGATCTCGTGGTAAAGCTCGTGGCGCTCGGGGCGGATATTCAGCGCGTGGATGCGGAATGGGCAGGCGTGTAAAAACTGCTTGCATAATAAAGAATGATGCGATAGAATAAATTCAGAACGATGGATTGAGGAGGTATGAAGGATGAAGCACATCAAGACGGTCAACAAGCCGACGATGCAGTCCACGCTCTACACGGGCGGCTGCGGCGAATGCCAGGCATCCTGCCAGTCTGCCTGCAAGACTTCCTGCACGGTGGGCAATCAGCCCTGCGCGAAGTAAGACGGGGAAATCGGCACAGCCCTTCTCGTTTGCGAGAGGGGCTTTTAGTATGTGTGTTGTGGCAAATGTTATGGAGACGCATACCTTGCACACTCCACGCAAACACCTCGTTCCGCAAGTGATCGTGTGCTCGTTCGCCTAAATACCGGCGCACTTCTTAAACGCGCTACGCTTGAACGGAAGAAGTACGCCGGGGGCGAGTCGCACACTTTACTCACTTGCTTCACTAGGGATTGCTTTGGAGTGATGCAAGGCGTCGGCTTCCTTACATCGGTAACATTTGACTTATAGTATAAAGGAGAACAAATGAAAGTCCGAACGCATAAGTTCAAGCAGAACGGTATGCACATCCTCGTCGATGTGAACAGCGGTGCGGTTCACGTGATCGACGAGATGATTTACGATATGATGGATGATTTCGACGGGACGAACGATGATGCGGTCGTGGCACGTCTCAGGGGGCGTTATCCTGAGGGGGATCTGCGCGAGGCACTCGGCGAGCTGCACGAGCTGATGGCGGTAGGGGCGCTCTTTGCCCCCGATATTGACGTACCGCCGACCTTCAAGTCGCGCGGATTGGTGAAATCCCTGTGCCTGATGGTGGCACAGGACTGCAATCTGCGCTGTAAGTACTGCTTCGGCGACGGCGGCAGTTATGGCGGGCACCGTGCGGTGATGTCGCCCGAGGTGGGACGTGCGGCGGTCGATTTTATCATTAACGGCTGCGGCCCGCGCAAACACTGTGAGATTGATTTCTTCGGCGGCGAGCCGCTGATGAATCTGAGTACGGTGAAGGCGATGACGGAGTATGTGCGTCAGCGTGAGCAGGAGACGGGCAAGGAGTTCAAACTGACGCTCACGACGAACGGGATGCTGCTCTCCGACAAGAATATCGCGTGGCTGAACGACAACCATATCTCTGTCGTGCTCTCGGCGGACGGACGGCGCGAGGTGCACGATGCGATGCGTCCCGATGCGGGCGGACATGGGACGTACGATGTGGTCATGCGAAATTTTAAGAAGCTCGTCGATGCGCGCGGCGGCAGTGACTACTACCTGCGCGGGACGTATACGCACGAGAATCTCGACTTCACGAAGGATGTGCTTGCTATGAATGCGGCGGGCTTTGACATCCTCTCGATGGAGCCGGTCGTGCTGAAGGACAGTCCGCTCGGCTTTACGGAGGAGGATCTGCCGCGCATCTATGCGGAGTATGACCGCCTGACGCAGACCTATCTCGATCGCGTGCGTGCGGGGAAGGGGTTCTTCTTCTTCCATTTCAACATGGATCTCAACCATGGCCCGTGCGTGGCAAAGCGCCTCGCGGGCTGCGGCGCGGGGCATGAGTACTACGCCGTCGCAGAGAACGGCGATCTCTACCCATGCCATCAGTTCGTGGGACGTGAGGGCTATCGCCTCGGCTCGGTCTTTACGGGCGTTGAGAGCATGGAGCTGCCGACGTACTTCCGCAACTCGCATGTGCTGAACAAGCCTCTCTGCCGCGACTGCTGGGCGCGGTTCTACTGCAGCGGCGGCTGTCATGCCAACGCCGATCTCTTTCATGGGGACATTCGCCATCCCTACGAGGTCGGCTGCGCGATTCAAAAGAAGCGTCTGGAGTGCGCGATTCTTGTGCAGGCGGTGCTCGCACTGGAGAAGGAAGAGGCAGAAGAAGCGCAGAAAAAAATTTCTTGACAATGTTTTCATCTTCCGCTATAATTCGCTATGTTGCTGAGAGAGCGACATAGGGGTATCGCCAAGTTGGTAAGGCACGGGATTCTGAATCCCGCATGCGTTGGTTCGAGTCCAGCTACCCCTGCCATTTGAAGATTGAGGAGCTGCCCTGCGGGGCAGTTCTTTTTAATTGAAACTTTTTATCATCTCTGGTAGGATAGATGGAATAACAGATAAGGAGAATGATCATGAACAGCCAAAAGAAGGGGATCGGTATGTGCCCGCTTCTGCAGATTGTGCTGAATGCCATATTCTTCGTCGGCATACAGACGATCTTTGCACCGTGTGAACCGCATGAGGATGGAACGTGGATGACCTGTCACTGGGCGGGCGAGGCACTCTTGGGGATTGCCGCCGTTATGCTCGTCATGTCGCTGCTCCACCTCCTGCCGCTGCGTACGGGGATGAAGGAGGGGCTGGTCTTTGCGATGATTCCGGTGTCCTTCCTGATCATCGTTCTGCCGGGGCGGCTCATTCCGCTCTGCATGATGGAGACGATGCGCTGTCACGTAGTGATGCAGCCTGCGGTTACGGTGATTGCCGTGCTGAATATCGTTCTTTCTGCCGTGTATCTATGGCAGCATCGAAAGGAGGAGCACGGATGAAATTTGCCGTGACGCTCGCCCTGCGCACCTGTCGCAGGAATATGGCACGCTCCGCGACGCTCGCCGTGCTGACGGGGATGCTTGCCCTCGTGATCTTCGGCGGCTCAGAGATGCTGCTCGGTCTGCAGGGCGGACTGACTCAGTTCCAGCAGCGGCTCGGTGCGGATGTCGTCGTCCTGCCGAAGGCGGCAGAGGGCGCGGGCTCACTGGAGGGGATCCTTGTGCAGGGCGTTCCTGCGCAGTTCTATATGGAGGAGCACTATCTCTCCGATTTGCGCAGCATGGCGGGGGTGGCACATGCGACGCCGCAGTTCTTCCTTGCCTCGGCACATGCGGGCTGCTGCTCCGTGGCAGTGCAGCTGATCGGCTTTGACCCTGCCACGGATCAGACCATCCAGCCGTGGATCCGCGAGAGCTATGGCGGTACGGTTGGCTATGGCGATATTCTCGTCGGCAGCGGCATCTCCGTGCCTGCGGACGGGATGCTGACGTTCTACGATCTGCCCTGCCGCGTCGTGGGGCGTCTCACACCGACGGGAACGGGGATGGATACGGCGGTCTATACGAATATGGAGACGATCCGCGCGATGATGGAAAATGCGGCGAAGAGCGGCTTTGATGTATTTCAGGGCGTGCCGACGGAGGATGCGATCTCTGCCGTGATGATACGGACGGCGGATGGTTTTTCGCCCGAGGGGGTAGCAGAGGCGGTCAATGCGGCATATCCAGCGCTCACGGCGCGTCCTGCGCACGGCATGGTGCATGCGGTAGAGCAGGGACTTAGCGGCATCTTGGAGATGATCGGCGGGCTCATCGCAGTGGTCTGGGTGATCGCCGTCGTCGTTCTCGGCATCGCCTTTCACCTGTCGGCGCGTGAGCGGCGGCGCGAGTATCTGATGCTGCGTATCGCAGGGGCAGCACGCGGCTTCTTGATGCGCATGATGCTGACGGAGGCGGCACTCTCCTCGGCGGCAGGTGCTGCGGTGGGAGTTGCACTCGGTGCATTGATCATTCTGCCCTTTGCGGGGCTCATGAAGGCGGGGCTGATGCGCCCCTATATTCTCCCCGATGGCGGGACGATTCTGCTGCTGGCGGTGAGCACGCTCCTCATGGCGACGCTGTCGGGGATGCTGGCGGCGGCATGGACGGTGGGGCGCGTATGTACGGCACCAATCAGTAGACTGCTGCGGGAGGATGGATGATGGAGCTGCGGGCGGAGAACATCAGTCAGGATTTCCTGCGTGACAGTGCGCGGGAGGGATACATTGTCGCTGTGGCGGAGATGGATCTGTGCCTTTCCTCCGGTACGGTGACCGCAGTGATGGGGCGTTCGGGCAGCGGCAAGAGTACGCTGCTGCATATCTTGGGCGGACTCCTGCCGCCCGTGACGGGGAAAGTGTTCGTGGGGACGACGGATCTCTATGCACTGTCCGAGGATGCGCGTGCGGAGCTGCGCAGCAGCAGTCTCGGCATTGTGCCGCAGCAGCTGATGTCGCTCCGCGCGCTGACGGTGCGGGAGAATGTTCTCCTCTCGGCACTTCTCTATGGCAGGGAACAGGGCGTATCTGCACATGCGGATGCTCTGATGGAGCGGCTCGGCATCGCACCCCTCGCACATGTTTATCCGTCGGAGCTCTCGGGCGGGGAGCTGCGCCGCATGATGATCGCGCGCGCACTTGCCGGAACGCCGCAGATTTTGCTCCTCGATGAGCCGACGGGCGACCTCGATGCGGAGAACACACGGCGCGTGCTTGAGCTCGTGCGCGAGACCGCCGACGCAGGTACGGCCGTCCTCCTCGTTACCCATGAGCGCGAGGCGGCATCGTACGCGGATGTCTGCTATACGATGGCGGAAGGGCGGCTGGAGCGGGACGAAAACAGCTGAAAAACTTCCTTTTCTGGACGGCATGATTTATAATAGAGAGAGGAGGAAGAGCGATGGAGCGGCGAAATTATAACCCAATGAATGATTACCTTTTCAAGTTCGTTTTTGGTCGTGAGGAACGAAAGCGCATTACACTCAGTTTTCTCAATGCCGTTTTGGGGCGTGAAGGGGTGGATGAGCTTCAGGACATTACCTTTATCGACCGTGATATTGAACCGCAGTTCGCAGAGGATAAACTCTCACGTCTTGATCTATATGGTGTTGCGAGCGACGGAAGCCGCATCAATATCGAAGTGCAGCTTGTGAATTTGCAGCATATGGAAAAGCGGACGCTGTACTACTGGGCGAGAATGTATCAGTCGATTCGTCGAGGCGACAGCTATCAAAAACTCGACCGTACAATCACCATCAACCTGTTGAACTTTGCTATGCTTCCACAACAGAAACCACATACGGTATATGGACTCTATGATATCCAGAGTGGGCATCGTCTGACGGATGATTTGGAAATTCACTTTATCGAGATTCCAAAGTTTCAGGTGAAATCCATCAAAGAGCTAAAACGTCTGGAACGTTGGATGGCGTATTTTTCCAATAAATTGAGCGAGGAGGAAATGGAGGAACTGGCGATGAGTGAGACGGCAATTCGAGAAGCGATACAGGCGGAGCATGTCTTTATGCAGGACGAAATAGAACGCTGGCAGTACGAGCAGCGTGAGAAGGCAGTGCGGGACTATATCAGCGGGCTCGATGCATCGTGGCAGGAAGGTATGGAGCGCGGGATGGAGCAGGCGACGGTGAAGAATCTGCAAAATCTCATGCGACAGATGGATCTTTCTCCGCAGCAGGCGATGGAGGCACTTCGTATTCCTCCGACGGAGCGTAAGAAGTATCAGCACTTGCTGGATCGGTAAATCACAAAAAACACCCTTATGGCGCGATGCACCGTAAGGGTGTTTTTGTATGCGTTTGTCTGTGCTTCCTTAATCCCGCAGCAGCATCAGAGCATCGGGGGGGAAGCAGATGCGCAGGGATGCGTTTTCGCTCACGTGGAGCGCCTCCCATGCGGGCTTGTCTACCTCCCAGCGCACGAGATGCGCACCGTCTGCAAAGCGTAGCATGACGATCATGCTGAAGGTGCTCTCGATCATCTCCGCAATCTGTGCGGGAAAGACGTTCTCGCCGTCTTCCTGCACGGGGACGAAGTAATGTGCGCGGATGGCGATGTGGTGCGCATCCGTCACATCGTCTGTGACCGCGAGCGTGATGCCCCAGTCGGTCGCCTCGATATGCGCCGCGTCCAGGCGGCGGGCGGCGGAGATGTTCTTGCATCCTGTGAGACGTGCACCCGCACATGTGCCGGGACTGCGAAAGAGCTCGTGCCGATCCATCGGAGGCGTGAGCTGTCCGCGGTCGACGGTTGCGATCTCCTGCGCGATGCGGAATGCCTCGTCGCGGTCATGCGTGACGAGGATCGCCGCGATGTTCTGCCCCGTGAGGATCTCGCGCAGCGCTGTTTCGATCTGCCACTTGAGATGGGTGTCGAGCGCGGAGAGCGGCTCGTCGAGGAGCAGGACGTTCGCGCCGCGTGCGAGGATGCGCGCAAAGGCGACGCGCTGCTGCTGTCCGCCTGAGAGTGCCGATGGGCGTGCATCCTCAAGTCCCTCCAGAGAGAAACGCGCCACATTCTCAGCGAGGAGGCGCTCCTTTTCCTCGCGCGATCCGTCCAGTGCAAAGATGATGTTCTCGCGGACGGTCATATTCGGAAAGAGCGCGTAGTTCTGAAAGAGGTAGCCGACGCTGCGCTCCTGCGGCGGGAGGTTGACGCCCGCACTGCTGTCGTAGAGCGTGCGGCCGTTGAGGACGATCTGTCCACGATCCGGGGTCTCAAGGCCCGCGATGCACTTCAGCGTCATGCTCTTGCCGCTGCCCGATGCACCGAGCAGGGCGAGCGTCGTATCCGTGAGCGTAAAGTTCGCGCGGAGCGTGAAGTCACGCAGGCGTTTTTCGATGTTGACGACGAGGTTCATTCACGCACCTCCCGTTTGAGGTAGAGGTTCATCCCCCCGATAAAGAAGAGCGAGAACAGGGAGATGATGACTGCCCAGCGAAAGGCGAGGTCATAGTCGTTCGCCTGCACCGCCGCATAGATGGCGGTGGACATGGTCTGCGTGCGCCCCGGGATATTGCCCGCGAACATGATGGTCGCACCGAACTCGCCGAGGGCACGGGCAAACGAGAGGACGAGCCCTGCAAGGATGCCGTGCCGTGCGTTCGGCAGGATGATGTGCCAAAAGATGCGTCCGTTGCTGACCCCGAGCGTCTGCGCTGCATGGATCATGCTGCTGTCGAGTGCCTCGAAGGCACCGCGTGCCGTGCGGTACATGAGCGGCAGGCTCACGATGACCGCCGCGATGACCGCCGCACGCCACGTAAAGACGAGCGGCAGGTCGATGGCGAGGAGGGCGCTTCCGATGGCACTGCGCTTCCCGAGAAAGAGCAGGAGGAAGAACCCGACGACGGTCGGCGGCAGGACGAGCGGCAGCGTAATCACGGCATCGGCAATGGTCGCCGCGATATGGCTGCGGATACGCAGCACGCCGTAGGCGAGTCCAATACCGACGAAGAAGGTGATGATCGTGGCAAGCCCTGCGACCTCCAGCGAGATGAGCAGCGGGGAAAGTGTTTCGTCGGTCATTATTTCACGGTAAATCCATATTTTTCAAAGACCTTGGCAGCCTTGTCCGTCTGGAGGAAGGCGAGGAACTCTTTCGCCGCCATCTCGTTCTTGGAGTCCTTCAGCACGGCGGCGGGGTAGACGATGGGCTTATGTGTGTCGGCAGGGGCAACGGCGGCGACCTTCACCTTGTCCGAGATGGCGGCATCCGTCGCGTAGACTACGCCGCAGTCCGCGTCGCCCGTCTCGACCCATGCGAGCACCTGACGCACATCGGAGCCGTAGACGGCACGCGCCTTGACCTGATCGAGGATGCCGAGTTTCGCAAAGACCTCCTCGCTGTACTGTCCGACGGGGACGCCCTTCGGCTCACCGAGGGCGATGTGTGCAACCTGCGGGTCGAGCACTGCCTTGAAGTCGGGGAGGTTCAGCTTGCTGTCCTTTGCCGTGATCAGCACGATGTCGTTGACGAGGAGGTCGACGCGCGTACCGTCCGCCAGGAGCTTCTTCTCGTCGAGCGCATTCATCTGCTTCTGTGCGGCGGAGACGAATACGTCGGCGGCTCCGCCGTTCTCGATCGCCTGCTGGAGGGCGCCGCTGCTGCCGAAGTTGTAGACGATATGAACCTCTTTGTTGTTCTCCTCGTACATTGCGCCGAGTTCCTTCATCGCGTCCGTGAGGCTCGCCGCCGCAGAGACCTGCAGTTCGATGGGGCTTTCCTGCGGCGTCTCCATCTTGTTCGCGCTGTTGCCGCCGCCAACGCAGCCGGCGGTGAGTAGTGCCGTGCCCGCCAAGAGGGCGGTGAGTGTTTTTTTGATGTTCATGAGATATTCTCCTTTACAAATAGGTAGGTATATCCGTTTCCGGATATGCCCCGTGACGGATGCCCGTCAGGCAGAGGGTCATAGACGAATCCTTAGACGTGCTCTGCTCGGAGTGGATGAGGGAAATGCCCTCCTTCTCAGCGGACGAATGTGCCGCTCTTGCCGCCGGACTTACGCTCGAGGCGGATGTCCGTGATCTCCATGCGCTTGTCGATTGCCTTGCACATGTCGTAGATGGTCAGCAGAGCCGTGCTCACGGCGTGCAGCGCCTCCATCTCGACGCCCGTTTCGCCCGTGACCTTGACCGTCGCTGCGGCACATACCGCATGATGCGGCACCTCCTCAAGCGTGAAGTCGATGCTGCACTTGGCGAGCGGCAGCGGATGGCAGAGCGGGATCATGTCCGCAGTACGCTTTGCCGCCATGATGCCTGCGATGCGCGCGACACCGAGGACGTCGCCCTTTTTTGCCGTGCCTTTTGTGATCGCCGCATAGACCGCTTCGCTCACGCAGATCCGTCCGCTTGCGATGGCCTCGCGATGCGTCTTGTTCTTGCCGCTGACATCGACCATGATGGCGGCACCGCCCGCATCGAAATGCGTCAGTCCTGTTTCTGGCATAGATTTCCTCCTTTCCTCGTAAAATAATTTAAGGAATCACTGATAAAATGAGGTCTGCCAGATTGGCGTAGATTTTTCGTCCGAACGAGGTGGAAAACCGGACGCAGAGTGGTGCTCTGTGGAGGATTTTCCGCCGAAGTGCGGGCAAAAAAGATGCGTCAAGATGGTTGTACCGAATGTATCAGTGCTTCCTTAAGCATAGCGGAATCAGCGTAGAAAATCAATCGCAATTCTGTAATATTAAACGGATCTATTTATGCTTCAATAAAACTCATAGAGTTAATTTATTTTTTGTGGTATACTTAATAGAAGAAATTCATAATTGAGAATCGTTTTATATGATACTATTTTTGCCGTGACGGCGGTCAATGAGGCACTTTACAGGAGAGCGGCGGCGTTTGCGGAATGCCGGCGAATCAAGCGGGGAGAGCAGTATGCGTGAGGTTCGTGTTCAGGATGCGGTGGGGATGGTGCTCTGCCACGACATTACGGAGATTGTGCGCGGGGAACGCAAGGGCGCACGCTTCCGCAAGGGCGATGTGATCCGTGCGGAGGATGTCCCTGTCCTCCTGCGCATCGGCAAGGAACACATCTATGTCTGGGAAGACGACCCAAGCCTGCTGCATGAGAACGACGCGGCGGCGATTCTGCGCGACATCTGTCAGAGCGAGCACATGGCGGCAAGCGAGCCGAAAGAAGGAAAGATCGAGCTAACGGCGACGACGGCCGGTGTGTTCGAGGTGAACGAGGATGCGCTCAACGCCGTGAACGAGATCGAGGATGTGATGATTGCGACCATCGCGCAGCACATGCCCGTCAAGGCGGGGACAAAGCTCGCGGGGATGCGTGTGATCCCGCTCGTCATCGACAAGACAGTGATGGAGCGGGTACGTGAGACGGCGGGAACAGAGCCTCTGCTGCGGATTTTGCCGTATCAAAAGATGAAGGTCGGCGTGGTGACGACAGGCTCGGAGGTGTTTCACGGGCGCATCAAGGATACGTTTACGCCCGTGATCGATGCGAAGCTCCGTGCTTTCGGCCTGAAGGTGGACGAGCATCGTCTTTCGGATGATGGGACGGAGCACACGCGTGCGGCGATAGAGGAGCTGCTGGACGCGGGGATGGATATGGTGCTCTGCACGGGCGGCATGAGCGTCGACCCCGATGACCGCACGCCGGCAGCGATCAAAGCGACGGGGGCGCGCATCGTGACGTACGGTGCGCCCGTGCTGCCGGGGGCGATGTTTCTGCTCGCCTACTACGGGAAGGATGGGCGGCAGGTGCCGATCATGGGGCTGCCGGGCTGCGTGATGTACTCGCCCGCGACGATCTTTGATATTATTCTTCCGCGTGTGGTGGCGGGCAGTGCGTGGACGCGGCGTGAGATCACGCGCCTCGGGATCGGGGGACTCTGTATGGAGTGCAAGGTTTGCCACTATCCCGTTTGTCCGTTCGGGAAGTAAGGAGTACAGTGGTTTTTCGTATCGGGGTACATGCCCTGCGCGAACACCTCGCTTGCAAGTGATCGCGCGCTTGTACGCTTAAATACCGTTGGACTTCTTAAACGCGCTTCGCTTGGACGAAAGAAGTCCAACGGGGCGTACCGCTCGCTTTACTCACTTGCGCCGCTAAGGTTCGCTTAGGGCATTACCCCACATATCATCACATAACGGCAAAAAGATCATTCAATGCAGAGGCAATGACAGGTATCAGCAAGGGAGGAGACCATGCAGGATATCGAACTGGAGCAGGCAATCGAGGTGCTGCTCGCGCATACGACGCCCGTTACGGAGACGGAGCGCGTTCCTCTGTTGGATGCACTTGGGCGCGTGGCGGCGGAGGATGTGTACGCGGCGTTTGACAATCCGCCGTTTGACCGCTCGCCGCTCGACGGCTATACCTTCGCGGCGGCGAGCACGGCGGATGCCTCGGCGGAGCGCCCGGTGCGCCTGACGGTGGTCGGCGAGGAGTGCGCGGGCGATTTCTTTGCCGGCGCAGTCGGCGCGGGCGCGTGCGTCCGCATCATGACGGGCGGCGCGATTCCTGCGGGCTGTGATTGCGTGGTGCGGCAGGAAGATGTGCGCGAGGAGGGGGATGCGATCTTCGTTCCCTTTACGTCGCAGCCATTTGAGAACTACTGCTATGCGGGCGAGGACATCAAGAAGGATACGCTGCTCCTCGCGAAGGGGCAGCGCATCCGTGCGTCGCAGATCGCGGTACTCGCGAGTGAGGGACATGCGGATGTGTGCGTCCATCGGCGCGTGCGCATCGCTGTGGCAAGCACAGGCGATGAGTTGCTGCAGCCCGGCGAGCCGCTGCGCCCCGGCAAGATCTACAACAGCAATCTCTATCTCCTTGCAGGACGCCTGAAAGAGCTCGGCGCAGAGGTGACGGTGGTCGGCTCGGTGCCCGATGATGTGGAACGCGCGGCGGAGGTGATCGCCTCCTATGCGGATCGTGTGGATCTCTTTCTCACGTCGGGCGGGGTCTCCGTGGGCAAGAAGGATATCATGCACGGCGTTGTGCCCGCCCTCGGGGCGGAGCGGCTGTTCTGGCGCGTCTGCATGAAGCCGGGCGCACCTGCCATTGCCTATACGCGCGGCAGGATGCTCGGCATTGCGCTCTCAGGCAACCCGTTCGCCGCCTATGCGACGTTCGAGCTGATGGCACGTCCGGCGATTGCGCGGCTTGCGGGCGAGACAGATGTGCTCATGCCGCGCCGCCGCGCCGTACTCGCTGATGCGTTCCCGAAGCCCTGCCACGGACGTCGCTTCCTGCGTGCGCGCATGGAGGCGGATGGGCGCGTCTCACTGCCCGATCAGCACGCGTCCGGCTCACTCTTTTCGGCGGCAGGCTGCGACGCGTTCGTGGATGTGCCGGCGGGGACGCCGCCGCTGGCGGCAGGGACAGAGGTCGAAATAGTGATACTCTGATGTGACGATGCGGTGGTGATGACCCGCGCAGAACCCTCGTTACGCAAATAAGGAATAATAAAGAGAGTATAGATAGAAGGTTCATCATGCAGGATCAGTTTCAGCGGAAAATTGAATATCTGCGCATCTCCGTGACGGACTGCTGCAATCTGCGCTGCCGCTACTGTATGCCGGAGCACGGGGTCAAGAAGCTGCGTCACGCGGATGTGCTGACCTATGAGGAGATCCTGCGTGATGTGCGTGCGCTCGCAGAACTTGGCGTCCGCAAGGTGCGCCTGACGGGCGGCGAGCCGCTCGTGCGGCGTGATATTACGCGCCTTGTGCGCGGGCTGAAGGAGATCCCGGGCATTGAGACGGTGGCACTCACGACGAACGGCGTCCTGCTCGGCACGATGATGGATGAGCTGCTGGATGCCGGCCTCGATGCGGTGAATCTCAGCCTCGATACGCTCGATGGAGGGACGTTCTTTTCCATCACGCGGCGGCCGATGTTCGGCGCGGTGATGGAGGCTCTTTCGCGCCTTGCCGAGGAGGAGCGGCTCACGGTCAAGGTGAACTGCGTGCCGATCATGGGCGTGAACGACGAGGAACTCACCGCGCTCGCTGCGATTGCCCGTGCACATCCGATTGATGTGCGCTTTATCGAGCTCATGCCCATCGGCTGTGCGCGGACGGCGGACTATCGCGGCGTGCCGATGGATGAGGTGCGTGCGCACCTGAAGGATGCGTTCGGCGCACTCTTGCCCGTGGGAGAGGCGGCGCATGAGGGCGCGGTTCCACAGGGGCCTGCCGCCTACGTACGTCCCGCAGGGTTTACGGGGGCTATCGGCTTTATCGATGCGATGGAGCACAAATTCTGCCACACGTGCAACCGCGTGCGCCTGACGGCGGAGGGCTTCCTGAAGCTCTGTCTATACAGTAATGCGGGGCTTGACACGCGTGCGCTGCTGCGCGGCGGAATGTCGGATGCACAGCTCGCGGATGCCATTGCCCATGCGGTGTGGAAAAAGCCCGAAGAACATCATTTTGACATCGATCAGGAGACGCGTGATCACCGCGCCATGTATCAGGTAGGAGGCTAATATGGGAGAGATTCGGGCACTGTGCCTCAGTGAGAAGCGCGGCACGGAAAAACAGGCGACAGACCGCGCCTTCTTTATCACGGAATACGGCATCGACGGCGACGCCCACGCGGGCGACTGGCATCGGCAGGTGAGCCTGCTCGGCCTTGGCGAGATCGAGGATTTCCGTGCGCGCGGTGCAGATGTGGCGTTCGGCGCGTTCGGTGAGAACGTCGTCGCCGAGGGCTTCCGCTTTAAGGAGCTCCCCGTCGGGACGCGTCTGCGCGTGGGACAGGTCTTTTTCGAGATCACGCAGATCGGGAAGAAGTGCCACAGTCACTGTGAGATCTTTCACCGCGTCGGCGACTGTATCATGCCGCGTGAGGGCGTCTTTGCGCGTGTTCTGCACGGCGGCTGGGTGACGGTCGGTGATACGCTGGAAATCACGACGGAGAAGATTCCGCTCGATGCCGCCGTCATCACGGCGAGCGACAAGGGCTCGCGCGGTGAGCGCGAGGATGCGAGCGGCGCGGCGATTCGTGAGATCCTGACGGCGGAGGGATACGAGGTCGCAGGGTACAGCATCATGCCTGACGAGCGCGAGGAACTCGAGCGTGAGATGAGGCTCTGGTCGGATCGCGGCGTTGGGCTGATCCTCACGACGGGCGGGACGGGCTTTTCCGTGCGTGACGTAACGCCCGAGGCAACGCGTGCCGTGATCGACCGCGAGGCGCCGGGCATCGCCGAGGCGATGCGCGCCCTCTCGATGCAGGTGACGCCGCGCGCCATGCTCAGCCGTGCGACGGCGGGCCTGCGGAAACGGTCGCTGATCGTCAACCTGCCCGGCAGTGAGAAGGCGGTGCGCGAGTGCCTCGGCTTTATCCTGCCCCAGCTCCAGCATGGCATCGAGATCCTGCGCGGTGACGCGGGGGAGTGCGCACGGTGACGCCCGCCGACCTGACGCTCATCGTCGCGGCAGGCGGCATGAGTACACGCATGGGCGAGGACAAGCGATTCCTCCCCATGGCAGACGGTGAAACGCTGCTCTCCCGTACTCTGCGGCGCGGCCGTACGGCAGGATTCCGCGCGATTGTGCTCGCGGCGGAGGAGGAGCGCAGAGAGCTCACGGAGCTCGCGGAGACGTACGGGGCGCACCTCGTCACGGACGAACGCCCCCAGCAGGGACCGGCGGCGGCGATTGCCGCAGGGCTTGCGGCGGCGGAGACGGAGTGGTCGCTCGTCCTCTCGGGCGACATGCCTTTCTACGACTTTGACCTCGTGCGGGCACTCCTGCCCGAGGCATGCGGTGAGACGCAGGTCGTCCTGCCGACGCTCGCGGGCTACTGGCAGCCGCTCGCCGCCCTCTATCGGCGTGATGCGGGACAGAAGTTTGCTGCTGCGATCAAACGCGGCGATCGCAAGCTCGGCATCATTCTGCGTGATCTCACGGTGTGCGAACTGCCGCTCGCGGTGGATGCAGGACTCTTCTTCAACGTGAACACCCCCGCCGCCTACCGCCTCGCCTGCGGGCGCATCGCGAACGAGAGACGTGAACGCCCCGTCCTCTCCGTCGCCGCACCCGCCTCGGGCACGGGGAAGACGACCTTCATCGAGCGGCTCATCCCGCATCTGGCGACACATGGGGTGCGTACGGCCGTCATCAAGAGCGACAGCCACGGCTTTCAGCTCGACACGGAGGGGAAGGATACGGCGCGTTTTACGGCGGCGGGGGCACGCGCCGTTGCCGTCAGCGCGCCAAATGGATACTTTATCCAAAAAAACGAAGATCAGAGGAAGGATTTTCAGAATCTTATATCGAAATTGGGATATGATATTGACTTGTTTATCACGGAATCGCGTTCACGCGGTACGTTGCCGACCCTTATGCTCGACCGCGGGCTTGCCGCACCGGAAATCGACGCGCGCGTGACGGCACTGTTCCAAAAGGACGGCACGCCGTATGACGGGCTCCTCTCCTACGATCTCGACGATGTGGAGACGGCGGCGCGGATCACGCTCTTTCTCATGGGGCGGCCGCTCTATGGGGGCGACGGGCTCATGTTTTTGACGATGTAAGATCTTGCTGCGTGAACCCGGCGCGAACACTTAGTTCCGCAAACGGTCGTGCACTTATCTGCCTAAATACCTGCGGATTCCAAACGCGCTTCGCTTGAACGAATAAAATCCGCAGGGGGCAGAACGTGCACTTTTCCCGCTTGCTTCACTAGGGTTCGCTTAGGGCATCACACAGCACCTATGAAAAGAAATGGGAATGGGAAATGGAAATTCAGCGCAGTGACTTTATCGACGTACCCGTGACCCGCTATGTCTCTGAGGAGAATGCGTTTGTCGCGGATCATAAATACACTTCGGAGGAGGTCTTCTTCGACATCAACCTCAACGGGGAGAACTTCACCACGGCGTTCTGCTCGCCCGTCGACTTCGAGGATCTCATCGTCGGGATGCTCGCCCAGATGGGGCGCATCCGCAGCTTTGACGACATCGTGGAGATGGCGGTGGATGCAGAGCATCTGCGCGCCGCAGTCAAGACGACGACGGACGCGCAGTGGTGGGCGGCGGACGCAGTGAAAGATCCGCGCTACTTCTCGGCGCGCCGCATCCTGCAACTGCGTCCGGAGGAGATATTTGAGCGTCCGCGCGACGTGCGCTTCAGCGCGAAGGACATCCTTGCGACAGCGGACGAACTCCTCTCGCATCTCTCCAAGACCCATGATACGACGAACGGCGTCCACAGCGGCGTCCTGTTCGATCAGACAAACAAGAAAATCCTCGTCTTCCGTGAGGACGTCGGCCGCCATAACGTCTTTGATAAACTCTATGGCTGGGCGCTCCGTAATCACGTGGAGATTTCAGATAAAATCATCATCTTCAGCGGGCGCTGCTCCTCGGAGATGATGTTGAAACTGGGGCGGATGGGGATCTCCACGGTCGCGGCGAAGTCCGTTCCGACCACCCTCTCGCTCAACATCGCGCAGAGACTCGGCATCACGCTCTGCGCGCGTATGGCACCGGGCTCGTTCTGCATCTACACAAACCCGGAGCGCATTATTCTTTGACGTGCAAACGTCCACGACCTGTGCAGAAACCGGGGATTTCCCCGCTTTCATAGAGAAGTTTTAGGAGAGCCTGTCGGCGGAATTCCGCCGATACGAAAGGAGAATCACGATGAACCTTAGCAGACGTGACTTTTTGAAAGCCACCGGGCTAAGCGGCGTCGGGCTGGCACTCGCCAGTCTCGGTCTGGACGTCGCAACGGTCTCGGCGGCGGCAAAAGAGTACAAGCTGACGGGCGGTCGCGAATTTACCTCCGTCTGCCACTTCTGCGGCTGCGGCTGCGGAACGATCGGCTACGTCAAGGACGGCAAGCTGATCAACCTCGAAGGTGCGGCAGACAATCCCGTCAATCGCGGCGGTCTCTGCCCGAAGGGCATCGGCTATGGTCACATCCCGAACGCGGAACTGCGGCCGAAGTGCCCGCTCTACCGCGCACCCGGCAGTGACCATTGGGAGGAGATCAGCTGGGAGGAGGCCATCGACCGTTCCGCGCGTGCCCTCAAGAAGACGCGTGACGAGAATTGGGTCGGTCAGGACGAGGCGAACGGCTACAAGTTCATGAGCAACCGTACGGATGCCATCGGCTTTATTGGCGGCTCACAGGTCAACAACGAGGAGTGCTACCAGCTCATCAAGATGGCACGCGGACTCGGTGTCGTATTCATTGACAACCAGACGCGCGTCTGTCATGCGACGACGCCGCCGGCGCTGAACGCCGCCTTTGGGCGCGGCGCGATGACAGGCTCGTGGTACAACCTCAAGAAGGCAAAGCTGATCTGGATCGAGGGGTCGAACCTCGCAGAATGCCATCCGCTCGCGATGAAACGCGTCATGGAGGCAAAGGACAACGGCGCGACCATTGTTCACGTCGATGTGCGCTATACACGCACCTCGCGCGTTGCCGACCACTTCTTCCAGCTGCGGCCCGGCACCGATATCGTTTTCCTTGGAGCACTTATCAATTATATTATTCAGAACAAGAAATACGATGCCGACTATCTGCGCCGCAATACGAATGCCTACTGCCTGCTGCGTGACGACTACAAATTCGATGCGGGCATTTTCTCGGGCTACAACGAGAAGACGCGCACGTATGACAAGACGACGTGGGGCTACAAGGTCGACGCAAACGGCAAGCCGGTAAAGGCGCTGTCGATGGCGGAGCCGGGCACGGTCATGGATCGCCTCGCGAAGCATTTCTCGCGCTATACGTTCGAGAAGGCCTCGGCGATCACGGGCATGCCTGTCACGGACATCAAGAAGGCGGCGGAACTCTTCTCGAGCATTACGCCGACGGTGATGATGTACGCACTCGGCATGACGCAGCACACGATCGGCGTGGAGAACATCCGCTGCTTTACGATCATCCAGCTGCTCATGGGCAACATCGGTGTCTCGGGCGGCGGCATTGACGCCCTGCGCGGGCAGCCGAACGTCCAGTCCTCGACGGACTACGGCATCATGTTCCAGTACTATCCCGCCTACCTCTCGTATCCGACGCATACGGACGATACGCTCGCGAAGTGGACGCACCACAACGGCACGTTCCGTGCGAAGTTCCTCAAGAACCTCCTCAAGGCGTGGTTCGGTGATGCGGCAAATGCAGGAAATGACTATCTGTTCAACGCTCTGCCGATCCGCAACGGTACGCACAACGATTCGCTCTACGTCATGTTTGAGAAGGCGATCGAGGGGAAGATGAAGTGCATCTACGTCTGTGGGCAGAACCCCCAGGTGACGAATGCGAACCTTACGGTTGTCAACAAAGGGCTCAAGAATCTGAATACCCTCATCGTGCAGGATGTCTTTGTCAACGAGACAGCGGCGTTCTGGGAGCGTCCGGGCGACAACCCCGCCGACATCCAGACCGAGGTCATCTTCATGCCGGCGGCCTCCTACCTTGAGCGCTGCGGCACGATGACGAACTCTATGCGCATGATTCAGTGGCGCATGAAGGGTCTCGATCCCACGAACGACTCGCGCCCCGACTACTGGATCTGCGACAAGCTCTGGAAGCGCATCGTAGAGCTCTATAAGGACTCGACCGATCCGAAGGACAACACGATCAAACTCCTCACATGGAACTACGGCGATCCCGAGGCAAACGGCGAGGCGTATGTCGAGAACATCATGAAGGAGTGCAACGGCTACGACCTGAAGGATGGACATCTCCTGCGCGGCATCCGCGAGATCCGCGACGACGGCACGACGATGGCGGGCATGTGGATCTTTACGGGCGTCTATGCCGACGGTGTCCACATGGCGAAGCGCCGCGGTCAGGAAGACAACGGCAACATGGGCATCTACCCGAACTACGCATGGGTCTGGCCCGACAACATTCACATGCTCTACAACCGTGCGTCCTGCGACGAGAACGGCAAGCCGACCCGCCCCGATCAGGCGCTCGTCTGGTGGGATGAGGCAAAGGGAATGTGGGATGGCTACGACGTCCCGGATGTCGGCGACCGCACACAGGGGCCGAATACGCCGGGCGGACAGAAGCCGTTCCGCATGAATGGCGAGGGCATCGGCCGCCTCTTCGCTGCCGAGTACAGCGACGTGGAGAACGGCGAGACGCGCGATCACTCCTACGTCCCCGTGGACGGTCCTCTGCCCGAGTTCTATGAGCCGGTTGAGAGCCCGACGAAGAACATGATGAACGAGGGACAGAAGACGGAGTTCAACCCCTGCGTCATCTATCCGCGTGTGCCCGAACTGCAGAAGATCGGCACGCCGGATGAGTACCCCTACGTCCTCTGCACGTCGAGCCTGACGGAGCACTGGTGCTCGGGCACAATCACGCGCAACATCCCGTACCTCAACGAGCTCGTCAAGGAGCCGTTCATCGAGATCTCCGAGCAGCTCGCCGCAAAGATCGGCGTGCGCGCCGGTGACCGCGTCCGCGTCAGCACGACGCGCGCCGCAATTGAGGTCAAGGCGATGGTCACGAAGCGTGCCCAGCCGCTCACGATCAACGGTGTGGAGACGCACATGGTCTGGATGCCCTACAACTGGGGATTCAAGGGTCTCTCGACGGGCCCCTCCGGCAACTATCTGACCATTGACGCGCTCGATCCGAACGTGCAGGAGCAGGAATTCAAGGCCTGCCTTGTGAACGTCGAACGCGTGTAAGTTCCCCGCGGTATGCCGCGTATGGGGGCCGACCGCAGGAAACACATTCACCACAACGAACGTCTGAAAAGACGAGGAGAACCCCTTTTTATGAAATCAAAGAACACCGATCCGATGAAACGCTTCCTGAAGAAGCATCCGTTCCTCGCCGAGACCGAGCGCGTCCATCGCCTCGTCGATGCGGCGGTCGGCACGCCGGAGCCCATACAGCTCCCCGCGCGTGCCGTCACAAAGACGGTGGAGGAAAAGCTGCCGCTCCTGCAGCAGGAAACCTACCGCAAACGCATGGTGCGTGCGATCTACCTCATGCAGGAGGACGTCTTTGCCCGCATTGCCGAGGCAGACGTACCGCCCCTCATGCAGGCGTCGGCGCGCGACTATCTCGCCGCGCTGAAGCCACTGCGCAAGGCGGCAAAGGAAGAGTTCATCATCGCCGTGCTCACACAGGACAAGGAGGCATTTGCGGCGCTCTGTCAGCGCTACGAGCTGAACGAGGGCTTTATCCGCAGCACGATCTGGCGCATCATCGCCGCACTCGTCCCGGCGGAGCTGAAGGATCCCACGATGTGGAACCCCGACCGCGACCGCCCGCGTTTCAGCGAGAACTACTGTCCTGTCTGCGGGCGGCAGCCCGTCATCGCCGATCTCAGGAAGTACCGTCAGGGGCGCGCACGCGACCTCGTCTGCGGCGGATGCGGCACGCGCTGGCACTACACGCGCGTCGGCTGCGTCTACTGCGGCAACACGGATCTCCAGAAGATGCACACGCTCGAGCCCGAGGACAGCGACATCATGCGCCTTGACGTCTGTGATGCCTGCCATCATTACATCAAGACCTATCGCGGTCCCGTCGACGACGATACGAGCGACTTCATCTATCGGCAGGATTGGGCAACGGTGCACCTTGACCTCCTTGCAGAGGAACAGGGACTTCAGAAAAAGGGCAATCCGATTCTGGAATAGAACCATCAGATAAAAGAGAGGAGAAAGCGTCATGACACAGGAAATCGCAATGCTGCATGATATGACGCGCTGCACAGCGTGTCGCGGCTGCATGGTTGCCTGCAAACAGTGGCATGATCTGCCGCCTGATATGAGTACGCCCTTTGAGGGACAGTACCAGTCGCACAAAGACCTTACCTCACGCGTCTATACGCTCATTGAGATGAAAGAGCGCGTCGATCATCAGGGAAAGTTCCACTGGGACTTTTTCAAGAAGAACTGCTTCCACTGCGGCGATCCCGCCTGCGCAAAGGGCTGCCCGGAGAACGCGATCGACCGCAACGAAAACGGCACCGTCGTCATCAACGAAGACAAGTGCGTCGGCTGCCACTACTGCGAGCACAACTGCCCGTGGCACATTCCCAAGATCGACGAGGTGCGCCATAAGTCGACGAAATGCGATCTCTGCTATGACCGCATTGCGCACGGCTATGAGACGACGGGCGAGGTGCTGAAACCTGCCTGCGCCAAGACCTGTACGGCCCATGCCCTCGAGTTTGGCACGCTGGAGGAGATGAAGCAGCTCGCGGCGGAGCGCGTGGATCTTGCACGCGCATCGCATCCCGATGCGAACATCTACAGCCCGAAGGGCGTCGGCGGCACGCACATGATCTATGTTCTGCCTGAGAAGCCCGAGGTATTCGGACTCCCGGCGAACCCCGTCACCCCGGCATCGATCGATGTCTGGAAGGTGGGGCGTACTCTCACGAAGCTCGCCATCGGCGGCGCAGCGGCCGGCATCGTCGGCGCGATGGTGCTCCGCAAGATGGCAGGCGGACAGAATGACCAGCAGGGGAAGGGGTGAGCACAATGTTGATCGACAAAAAGTACGTTCCGCGCCATGAAAAGGCGTTTGCCGTGTGCCACTGGCTCAACGCATTTGCGTTCTTCATGCTGTTCGTTACGGCACTTCCGCTCTACACGGACACGTTCCGCTTCCTTTACAACATCTTCGGCGATAAGACGCTCATGTATGCGCACCGTGTGTTCGGCGTCATGTTCATCCTGACCCCGATCATCGGCTTCGTCATCGCACGCAAGGGCTACATCATCATGCTGAAGGAGATCTTCAGCTTCGGCAAGAAGGACATGGAATTCATGGAGAAATTCCCCCTCGAGCTGATGGGCAAAGATCCCCACATGCCCCCGCAGGGCTTCTACAACGGCGGCGAGAAGATGAACATCGCCCTGCAGCTTGCGCTGTCGGTCGTCATCGTCGTCACCGGTCTCATCCTCTGGATGGGCGACAGTATCCTGCCGGCAACGATCACGGCGTATGCCATCCCTGTCCACAGCATTGCGGCGGCAGTCTGCTTTGCCGCTGCGCTCGGGCATATCTATCTCGCGGCGGGCGTCAACCCCGACTCCCTGCACGGCATGACGGACGGCACGATCAAGGCCTCGTATGCCGACCATCACCATGGTGCATGGGTGAACGAGCTCATCTCCGAGGGCGTCGTTACGCGCGCGGAGATCAACGAGGCGGAGGAGGCGGAGAAGCGTCACTGAGGCGTTTCCTTCCCTTTCCGTAATCCCTACGAAAGACACGGCTTTGCCTGCGCAGAGCCGTGTCTTTTTTTTCCCACCCGTTTATGGTATCATGACAGAGGATATGGGGGTAACCGTCTCTGTTATCCGTAACACATATCGCAGTGCATCATGGGGAGATGGACAGATGAAAAATATTCGGTCGACCTTACAGGGGCGCATTGGCTACGTCGCGCTCGTGATGATCGGCGTTCTTGTTATCTTGGTATTCCGCTATGCCTATCTGCAGATTGTGCAGGGGGATGCGCTCGCCCAGCGGATGCGCGACCAGAGCGGCTACGAGTTCCGCATCCAATCCCTGCGCGGGGCAATCCTCGACCGCAGCGGCAAGGAACTCGCCGTCAGCAGCATGACGAAATCCCTCTTCGTCGACCCGAACCACGTCTATGACACCCACACGCCCGAGGAAATCGCAAGTGATATTGCGCCGCTCATCGGGCTCACGGAGCAGGACATCCTCGACGACATTGCGCGCGGCGGCGGATTCGTCTGGGTCAAGCGGCGGCTGGAGCACACGGAGTACGAGGCCGTGCGCGCCGTCATCCGCGAGAAGGGGTACAGCGACTGCCTTGGCTTTCAGAACGAGGCAAAGCGCTACTATCCGAACGACGCGCTCGCGGCGAACGTCATCGGCTTTGTCGGTACGGATGACGAGGGACTTGACGGTGTGGAGCAGGCACTCGACCCCCTCCTGAAAGGCGAGGTGCGCGAGGAGCGGCTCACCGTCGACGGGCAGCGTCGCCCGATCCTCGACTCCATCTTTGCAGGGCGGCGCGTCTACGGCAGCGACTACTGCAAGACGGTGTCACTGACCATCGACAGCACGATTCAGTTCATGGTCGAGCAGGAACTCGACCGTGCGATGGCGGAGAACAACCCCGACTCCATCACGGCGATCGTCATGGATCCGAAGACGGGCGAGATCCTCGCCATGGCGTCGCGCCCCTCCTATAACCCGAACCGCTTCTGGGAGTATCCACAGGAAAATTGGAAGAACCGCGCCGTCGCCTTTATCTACGAGCCGGGCTCCACATTCAAGGCAGTCGTTGCGGGCGCGGCACTGCAGGAGGGCATCGTTACGCCGAATCAGGTCTTCTTTGATCCCGGCTACGTCATGGTGTCGGGACGGCGCATCCAGAACTGGAGCAATGAGAGCTACGGCGCGGTCACCTTCACCGACATCGTTAAGAAGTCCCTCAATACGGGGTTTGCACAGGTGGGGCTCTCCCTCGGTGCGGAGAAGATGATGCACTATACGCGCGTCTTTGGCTTCGGCGAGCGCACGGGCATCGACCTCCCGGGCGAGGAGGAGGGCATTCTCTTCAATGCCGACGATATGCGTGACTCAGATATCGCCACGACGGCGATCGGTCAGAGTATCGCCGTGACCCCGCTGCAGCTCGTCACGGCGATGGCTGCCATCGCGAACGGCGGAACGCTCATGCACCCCTATATCGTGCGCGAGATTCGGAATCCCGACGGCTCCGTCTACGAGGCACGCACGCCGCGTGAGATACGGCGCGTACTCGAACCGACCGTTGACCGCACCCTGATCGGGCTCTTGGAGCAGGTCGTCGCGAGCGGCGGCGGAAAGAAGGCGGAAGTCAAAGGCTACCGCATCGCGGGCAAGACCGGCACGGCGCAGAAGATTCGCCGTGAGACGGCGGGCTATCTTGAGGGACGCTATATCGCCTCCTTCTGCGGCTTTGCGCCCGTCGAGGATCCGATCTTCACCGTCCTCGTCATGATTGACGACCCGCGCGGCGGAGACTTCTACGGCGGACAGATCGCCGCACCTGTCGCCTCGCGCATCTTTACCCAGCTCCTGCGCTATGCTCATGTCGAGCCGTCGAGCAACACCTTTGCCGAGACGACGGGCGAGACGGAGAAGGGGCGCACCGACGACGAAGAAAAGCGCATGGAGGCGGCCGCGACACCGCCCGAGGGAAAGGCGGTCGTGCCCGACTTCACGGGGCTCTCCCTGCGCGAGGCAGCGCGCCTCGCCGAGCTGCGCGGACTCACCTTCGAGAGCGAAGGCACGGGTGCTGCCGTCAGCCAGAGCCTCAGCGTCAACGACATCGTCGACCAGGGCGAACGCGTCAAGGTCTACTTCCATCCGACATAAAAAGTAACTCAAAATGATACTGCTGTACGAAGCTGCAAATATCGTACAGCAGTCTTTTTTTATTTCCTCCCTTGACACTGTACTTGAAATCATGTAAACTACAAACATAGTTTTTTGGTATGTTTGCTAATATATAAAAATGAAGGAGACGATACAATGGGGAAGGTATATCAGAGTGTGACGGAGATCATCGGACGTACGCCGCTTCTCGCGGCGAAGTCGTTCGCGAAGGCGCATGATCTCAAGGCGAATCTTCTCGTGAAGCTGGAGTATTTCAATCCGTCGGGCTCGGTGAAGGATCGCATTGCGATTGCGATGGTCGAGCAGGCGGAGAAAGACGGCAAGATCGCGCCGGGCGCGACCCTGATCGAGCCGACGAGCGGCAACACGGGCATCGGTATCGCCTCGGTGGCGGCGGCGCGCGGCTACCGTGCGATTCTCACGATGCCGGAGACGATGAGCGTGGAGCGCCGCAACCTGCTGAAGGCATACGGTGCGGAGATCGTCCTCACGGAGGGGGCGCAGGGGATGAAGGGGGCGATCGCACGCGCGGAGCAGCTGCAGAAGGAGATCCCGAATTCGTTCATTCCCTCGCAGTTCGAGAATCTCGCGAATCCTGCCACGCACGAGCGGACGACGGGGCCCGAGATCTGGGCGGATACGGACGGGAAGGTGGATGCCTTTGTCGCCGGGGTCGGCACGGGCGGCACGGTGACGGGCACAGGCCGTTATCTGAAGCAGCAGAATCCCGCTGTGCATGTCGTCGCGGTGGAGCCGACGGATTCGCCCGTGCTCTCGGGCGGCAAGCCCGGTCCGCATAAGCTGCAGGGGATCGGTGCAGGCTTCGTCCCCGACACGCTCGACACGAAGGTTTACGATGAGGTCATCCGCGTGTCGAATGACGATGCCTTTGCCTACGGGCGCGAGTTCGCCCAGCGCGAGGGCGCCTTGGTTGGCATCTCTTCAGGCGCGGCGCTCGCAGCTGCGGTGGAGCTGGCAAAGCGCCCCGCGTACGCGGGCAAGACGATTGTCGCACTCCTGCCCGATGGCGGTGACCGCTATCTCTCAACGGATCTCTTTGCAGATAAATAAAGGATTACTCCGTATTAGTCCTTCGTAAAAAAATACGCAAAAGCATCTCTTATTACAAAAAATGACTGTAATAGGGGATGCTTTTTTTCGATATATACATTGGGATGTTCATCATACCGCTTTCTTCTTATGAGATAGGTGCTATTCTTTAGGTTGATACCGTGCGAGATGCATCAAAAAACGTTGGAATATCGCGTGTTGAAGAAAGATTTGTGCAATATAAGACCGAGAGAGTGGAAATTATAATTTTCTTCCTGCTCTCTTTGTATTGTTTCTTAAGAAAATGCTGATAAAATATATCCGCCAAAATTACGGAACCTCATCGATATGGTTGCTATTTCCATATCGTGCCATTATTTGTTATTTGTTGAGTAATTTGGCGGAAATGGCATAGGTTGTATGGTCTATCCCTAGTGAGATGCCGACTGTCGCAAGAATAGGATGATGACATGAGTACATGGACAAAAAAGGCGATGTTCGTCGGGCTTCCACGCTATCTGGAGCAGCTGCTCGGTGCATGCTACGCAAAGGAGGGGTGGGAGCTCTATCGTTTCCGTGCCGTGGAGGGCGAGCGTCCTCCGCAGGGGATTCACACGTACGACTGCGAGGTGGACAGCGCGGAGGCGGCACAGGTCTTTTCCGTTCAGAATCTGGATCTGCTCGTCTACCGACTGGAGCGCGACCCCTCCGTTGCGATGCGTCGTCTGGATGCGCTCCTGCGCATGGCGCAGGAGAGTGCGGTCAAGCAGGTTTTTCTGCTCTCTGACGACGAGGTGTTTGCCTCAGGGACGCAGCCGACGGAACGTGATGCGGTGAATCCGCAGAATGCGGACGGCAGGCTTTTTGTACGGCTCGAGGAGCTCGGCATGGCCTATCGTGCCCAGGGCGTTCCCGTCTCTGTCATCCGTCTTCCTGAGCTCTATGCTCCGGGGATGACGGCGGAGGATGGCCTGATCGGCCGCCTGTTCAGCATGGCGCTCACGGGGCGTTCTCTGCCGAAGTACGCCGCGCCCGCCGAGACGATGTGCGGGCTGGTCGATGCGCGCGACGCTGTCTATGCAATCTATCAGGCGACGGCGCGCGACTTTCACGAGCCATATCTCCACATCGCCCCCGCAGAGGGGACGACGATGGAGGATCTCTATATGATCTGCGCGGACTTCTTTCCCTCGATGCGTACGTCTGCCACACCTCACCACCCGCACGGGATCGCCGTGCTGCGGAGTACGATTGCGTCGGAGCTGCTGGGCTGGCAGCCACGTCGCCCGCTTGCCCCCGGCCTGCGTGAGACATGGGCGGCAATGAAGGCGGCGCGCGAGACGGCGCAGGCGGAGGGCATGGAGCACATCCGCCGCGCCCAGCGTGCGCGCATCATGCGTACCATCGTCCCCTTCGTGGAGAATATCGTCGGTGCACTCCTGACGCTCGGTGTGACGCATCTGCAGGGCGGGACGCCGGTCAATCCCATCATCTATGTGGACTTTGCCTTTATCTACATCGGCTGCATGGGGCTTCTCTACGGAAAGCAGCAGGCACTCCTTGCGACGGGATTTTCACTCGTGATCCTCGTCCGCTCGCTGCTCGGGCAGGGATGGGATCTGGTGGCTCTCCTCTACAGCCCGCCGGAGTTCCTCCACTTTGTTTCCTACTTTTTCACCGCCGTGCTGACGGGCTACTTTGCGGATCGTGAGGCGTTCCGTCAGCGTGCGGATGGGCGGGTCAAGCGTCGCCTGCAATACCGCGTCTCCTTCCTTGAGAATCTGTTCAAGGAGAGCGTCGCCATCAAGGATCGTCTCTACCGTCAGATCATCAATTCGGACGACAGCATCGGCCGCCTCTATCGCATCACCTCGCGTCTGGATTCGGTCGAGACAGAGAACCTCTATACACAGACGGCAGCCGTGACGGCAGAGATCTTGAGCGTCAAGGATGTCGTGGTCTATGTGGTGGGTGAGGGCGGCTACTATCTGCGCCAGAAGGTACGTCTCGGCGACAGCACCTACGAGCTGCCGCGCTCGCTGCGTGTGGAGGATCATCCGTATCTGAAGCGGGTGCTCGAGGAGCACGAGATCTTCGTCAACCGCGACCTCATGAAGAATGTTCCTGATCTTGCCGCACCGATTGTCCACGATGGCAGGGTTATTGCGGTGATCCAGATTTATCATCTGGACTTCGAGCAGTGGAGCCTCTACGAGCAAAATCTGCTCTCGATCACGGCGCGCCTTGTCGCGGGCTCGCTCGCGAATGCCTACGCATGGGAGAAGGAGACGGCCGACCGCAAGTATCTCGACGATACGCGCATCCTGCGTGCGGAGGAGTTCGATAAGGTGGTCGCGGAGTTCCGTGAACGCCGTCGGCTGCAGCCGGACTATCCTGTCACGCTGCTCCCAATCCACATCCATCACATGAGCTATCGTGAGCTCGACCATAAGATCGCGAACAGCATTCGTGCCGAGGATGTCATCGGCGCGACAGAGAAAGGCGTCTCGCTGCTCCTCTCGGATGTTACGGGCAAGACGCTTGCCATGGTGCGGGAACGTCTCGCAAAGGTCGGGATTGAAACGGGGGAGAGTCAGTCACTATGATGAACGAGGGCGTTACGGGCGGATGGATCTTCGTCGCCATATACCTCGTCGTGGTCCTCGTCTGCACCGTGCTGGAATGGCGTTATCGCGGGTGGATCTCGGCTCTGTCCAAGGCACTCGTCGCCCTTGCCATACCGGTCGCGGGACTTGTGCTGCTGCTGCTCTACGAGCTGATCGGTCAGGTGCTCGGACTCATGCGCCGCACAGGACCGGACGAAGAAGACGAGGATCTGAGTCTTTCGATTGACGATCCCGCCTACAGCGGCGATATTGTGCCGCTACGCGATACATTTTTGCTCGACGATGCAAAGCTGAAGCGCAAGTTCTTCACGGATGCGATCAAGCAGAATGTGGTGGAGCGGCAGTCGATCCTGAACGATGCGGTACACGACAGCGACCGTGAGATCGCCTACTATGCAGTGTCGCTTATGACGGCGCACATGGAGCAGCTGAACGAGGAGATCTATACCCTTGAGGAGAAGATCAAGCGCGGTGCGGACGACGACGCCCTGCTGGACGAGTACGTCAAGAAGGTGCGCGAGTTCCTGCTGCGTCAGTACGGCGACGAGGTGACACGCGAGCAGCAGCGCACGCGCTATATGGAGATGCTGCGTCTCCTCGCGGAGCGCCATCCCGAGCATCCCGCCTACCATGCGGAGGAGATCCGTGAGCTGATTCACGGCGGACAGATGCTCGAGGCGGAGGCGTCCTGTCTGGAGATGCGGGAGCAGCACCCGAATGACGAGCTGCCGCTCCTCCTCCTGATGAATGTCTATCAGGCGTCGCATCGGCGGGAGAAGCTGCTGGAGACGATCGGCGCACTGAAGAAGCTGCCGGTGCGTCTCAGCAACGAGGCAATGCAGGCGATACGGTATTGGGATGGAGGTGTAGTGCATGAATAAGCGCAGTCTTTACATCCTCCTCCTCGTTTCGTTCTTCCTCGGATGTTTTTTTCAGTACAGTCGTCTTGACGGCTTCCTCCATCTCGGTGCACTCTCCAATCGCCTGCTTGGGAACCATACGACGTATGACAAACCGTTCGACGGGGATATGCCGCAGGAGAAGTTCCTTATCCTCTACGATCCAACGGATGTGCTGAGTATGTATACGCGGCACAATGTGGAGAAGCTGCTGACGGAAAAGCGCAAGGCATACGAGAGCCATACGATCGATGAGAATGTCCCGCTCGATGATTCCTATACGGGCGTGGCGCTTACGACGGGGCATCTCCAGCGCGTGGCGATGCTGCCCGTTGTCATGGACTATGTGCGCGGCGGCGGGACACTCCTCGCCATGCAGAAGATCTGGCAGGAGGACAAGGACGCGATCGATGCGTCTCTGCTCGCGGATGTCGGTATCGCCGATGTGGGGCCGGCGGCGGATGCACCTGGGATCTACGTGGTCACGAACTTTCTCGTCGGGGCGAAGGGCTTCAGCTTTAACGGCGGCGACAGCTACACGACGCAGGTCAATCGGACGACGCTCACGCCCGATGCCGAGGTGCAGATCGCCACGGCAGAGGGCGTTCCGCTCGTCTGGGAGAAAAGCCTTGGCGACGGCCATGTCTATATGTATAATGGGGTGGAGCGTGACGATAAGACAAATCTTGGCATCTATATGGCAATGCTCGCACATTGCGGGACGGATCCGATCTACCCCGTGGTCGGTGTCAAGATCTTCATCCTCGACGACTTCCCGGCACCGGTGCCCGATGGGGATTTTCCGCATATCTACAATGAGCTCGGCGTGGATACGGCGACATTCTACCGGAAAATCTGGTGGCCGTTCGTGCGCAAACTCGCAAAGGACGAGAACCTCCGCCTCTCGGGGGCGATCATCGAGAACTATAATGCACAGATCAAAGGCCCCTTCCATGCGCTCGGCGGACGTGCGGCGCGCGATGCGCTCATCATCTACGGACGTGAGCTGATCGACATGGGCGGGGAACTCGGGCTGCACGGCTACAACCATCAGCCGCTCGCGCCTGCGGGCTATGGTCAGGCAAAGCTCGACTATGTGCCGTGGGAGAGTCAGGCAGATATGATCGACTCCTTGACGGAGCTGCGCAGGTATATAAAATCCGTCTATCCGGACTATGATTTCCGCTACTATGTGCCGCCGTCGAACATCTCGAGCCCCGAGGGCATCGCTGCCGTGCGGCAGGTGTTTCCGGAGCTCGTCGCGGTCTGTTCGCTCTATGACGGACTTGCGACGGATCATGCGTGGTATCAGGACTTTAACTACAAGGACGGCATCTACAATATCCCACGTATCAGCTCTGGGCATGAGGATGACGAAGTGCAGTTCTGGGATGAGATCACGGCACTGAACTACATCGGCGTATTCTCGCATTTCATCCACCCCGATGAGCTGTTCTACGCGGAGAGTGCCAACCAGTCTTGGCACAGCATGTCGACGGGTCTGAAGTCGTTCATGCACCGCCTCAGTACGCGCTATCCGTGGCTGACGCCTGAGACGGTCTCGGACAGCATCCCGATTTTCTCAGATTACTACGACATGGATTACCGCGTCGTGCACGAGGAGAATGGGCTGCATATTTACTCCTGGGGCTACAGCGGGGAGCTGCGCTTCCTGCTGCGCACGGAGAAGGAGATCGACCATTCGGACGGCTGTAAGACAGAGGCGGTGGAGGACGGTGTCTACATCGTCCGTGTGACGAAGCCCGAGGCACATATCTATTGGAAGGAGGAGCCCTGATGCGGATCTGTCTGCTGACGGAAGGCTCATATCCCTACGTCGTGGGCGGCGTATCCTCATGGGTGCAGATGCTCATGGAGGGGCTCCCCGAGTATGAGTTCGTCGTCTATTCAATCGGTGCGGAGGGGAAGGATCGCGGCAAGTTCAAGTACAAGCTGCCGAAGAACTGCATCGGCATCGAGGAGGTCTTTCTCGACGAGATCCTCGCCCTGCGCTCCTCGGATATGCTCGAGGGCATCCTCACGGGGCAGGAGCAGCAGACGCTCTATGAGTTCGTCCGCGGAAAGCATACGATGTCGATTGAGCATCTCGCGGAGATCTTTCGCCCCGGGCGGTGGAAATCGCCGCTTGCGGTCTTTATGTCGAGCGATTTCTTCGATGTGATCGTGCGCTTCTATCGGGAGGAATACCGAAATCTCCCGTTCACTGATTTTTTCTGGACGATGCGCTCGATGCTGCTGCCGCTCTTTTTCCTGCTGCAGCAGAAGCTGCCCGAGGCAGATGTCTATCACAGTGTGGCAACGGGCTACTGCGGTGTGGTCGGCGGCATGGCGACGACGCTCAGCGGAAAGCCGTTCATGATTACGGAGCACGGCGTCTACTCGCGTGAGCGTGAGGCGGAGATCATCAAGAGCGACTGGGTGAAGACGGATTTCAAGGGACTCTGGATCCAGTACTTTTATCATCTGGCGCGGATCGCCTATCGGTCGGCGCAGCGGGTCTATACGCTCTTTGAGCACAACGGCAGGATCGCCGTCGATCTCGGCTGTCCCGCAGACCGAATCCATATCGTACCAAACGGCGTCCACATGGAGCGCTTTGCCCACATCGAGGAGCTGCGCGACCACGGCGGTGCATTTCAAGTCGGCGCGGTCGTGCGCGTTGCGCCGATCAAGGATATTCTGACGCTCCTGCGTGCCTTTGCCATCGTCAAGCGCGAGATGCCCACGGCGAAGCTCTGCATCATGGGCGGTCTGGAGGAGGATCCCGACTACGTGGCGGTCTGCTACCGGACGGTGAAGATGCTCGGCCTCGAGGATGTGGAGTTCACGGGATCTGTGCCCGTGGCGGAGTATCTGCCGAAGATGGATGTGCTCGTCCTCTCCTCGATCAGCGAGGGGCAGCCGCTTGCGGTGCTCGAGGGGTTCTCGGCGCATCGTCCGTACGTAACGACGGATGTCGGCTGCTGCCGTGAGCTGATCTACGGCGACAGCAACGATACGCTCGGCACCGCCGGAGCGGTGGTCGCCCCGATGGATTTCGAGGCGATGGCATACGAGATTCTGCGCCTCGCGCGCGACTATGAGCTGCGCCGCTCCATGGCGGCGGTCGGCTTTGCGCGGACGAAGGCGCACTATACCTACGAACAGTTTATTTCATCGTATCGGATTGCCTATCGTGAGGCAGCGGAGGAGGGATCCCATGGCGGGCGTCGGGTTTGAGCTGAAGCGGCTGTTCCGTGCGCGGACGGCGGCAGGACATCTCAAGGCGTACTCGTACTCCGCCATTGTGACGACGGGGCCGTTCGTCCTCCTCACGAGCATGGTGCTCGCTGTGCAGCTGCTCTTCATTGCGTACGGAGCAGGCGATGATGAATCGGCGGTGTTCCTCGGGGCGGTGATCTACTCCTTCATCTTCTCGCAGCTGCTCTCCTCGGGCTTTACGATTGTACTGACACGCTATCTCGCGGACTGCATCACGGTGCAGCACTATCGCGACGTGACGCCGTCCATGTTCGGCATGAGTGCGATTCTCCTTGCTCTCGGGACGATTGCGGCGGTGATTTTCTTCTGGAACAAGCCACTCGCCTTCGAGCTGAAACTGCTCTCCCATGTCTTTTTCTCGGAGCTGCTGCTGATCTGGGTGGGCGGGGTCTACCTGACGGCGGTCAAGAAGTTCAAGTATCTCATCCTCGGTTATCTCGTGGGCGTGCTCATCAGTCTCCTGCTGACCGTGCTGTTCCTAGAAACGAACTGGCTGCCGCCGACGGAGGGGGCACTCCTGTCCGTGGATGTGGGGATGGGCGTTCTCGCACTCTTCTTCTTCCTCTATGTGACGAGCCGCTTCGGACTACCGCGCGACGGAATGCTCTTTGCCTTTCTCCCCTATCTCGGGCGGCATGGACGCCTCTTCATCGGTGCGTTTGGCTATACGCTCGGCCTCTTTCTGCCGAACATCATTATATGGCAGGGGCCATGGGGCGTGCTCATCCACGGGACATTCCTCTATGCGCCGCGCTATGATGTGGTCGTCTTCTACGCATTGCTTTCGATTTTGCCGCTCATGACGATCTTTGTGGTCAAGGTGGAGACGCAGTTCTACGAGCGCTATGCCCACTACTTCGGAGCGATCACGCACGGCGGGAATCTGCACCTCATCGAGGACTCACGCAAGGATCTGCTCTACGCCATGTGGTTCGAGATGCGGCAGGCGCTTGAGTTCCAGTTTGTCTTTACGCTGATCTTTCTCGCTCTTGGCAACTACATCCTCTCGTTTGCGGGGCTGGACTACAATGCGATCAATATGTACAACGTGATCCTCTTTGCGTCCTTCTTTGTCGGGACACTGCAGATTTTTATGATCATGCTGGAGTACTTTGACTTCCAGAAAGGCGTGTGGCGGATTGGTGCGATTGCTGCCGTCGGCAATATCGCCTTTGGCATCGTCAGCCTCTGGCTCGGCGACAAGAGCTACGGATTCGGTTTCTTCCTTGCATCGGCGCTCGCTCTCGCTTACGGTGTGTGGTTGCTCCGACGCTTTTCCAACGGGATCAACTACTATGTGTTCTGCGCGCAGCCGGTGTTCTATCAGGCAGACGCGGGGATTTTTTGGACGATTGCCCATCTGCTGTACGGGGACAAGCTCCCCGATCTGGAAAGGATGGAGAAGGCATGAGTATGCTGAGACGGGCGCAGCGCCGCCGTGATCTCCTGCGGCGCACTGCTGCGGCGGCGTGTACGCTCCTTTTTGCCATGACGGGGCATGAGGCCCTCGCGGGCAGCAACGATGCGCTGCACGATGTGTACGGCTACTACTCGTACATGATGGATGTCAAGGATGAGATCGCCTCCTATCGCGCGGCAAAGGAGGCTCTCGCGCAGGCAAAGAAGGATCTCGCCGATGCGCAGCAGAACCTCGCCGATGCTAAGGCTGGCGTGGCGGATGCCGCGGCGAATCTTGCACAGGCAAAGGCGAATCTGCACGATGCAGAGGTGCAGCTTGCTGCGGTGAAGAACGCTCTCGCAGCGGCAGAGGCACTGAGCGCACAGCGCACGCAGGAGGCGATTGCAGCCCAGCAGGCGGAGGCGGACTATGCGCCGACGGTCTATGCGCAGCGTGCACATGTCGAGGCGATAAGTGCGCGGTATGACCGCATGGCGGCGGCGAGCGGCGATACGTCGGCTCCTTTGAGCAGTACTGCCGAGAAGGATCGGGCGGCGGTGGTGGCACGCGTCCTGAACGAGGTCGGCTACCAGCAGAACCGCGTCAACGACGCACAGGTCATGGTCAATGCCGCTCTCGCGGGTGCAGTACCGGCAGAGGGGGCGTCGGAAGGAACGGCGGATACGAGTGCGATCGATGCAGCATCCGCTGAGGTGGAGGCGGCGCAGTCCGAGCTGGATGCGGTTGAGGACTATTTCTCTCAGCTGACGGCGGCACGTGAGGCAGCAGAGGATGCGGAGCGTGACGCGCGCGAGGCCGTCGCGGACTATCAGCAGGATCTCGCGGACAGCACGACGAATCTCGCGGAGGCAACGTCCTACGTGGCGGATGCGGAGAACTATCAGCAGCAGGCTGCGGCGTGGGAGCGCGATGCTGTGCGCGATGAGGGCACAGCAGAACAGCAGCTCCGTGTCGCGCAGCACGATCTCGACTACTTTGGCGAGGGATCGGGCTGGCAGACCGGGGCAGAGTACTATACGTGGCGCGGGGAGCGCGGCGGGCATCAGCTCTATCTGCCGCTCTCCTACTACAAACGCACGCACCGCGGCAAGCAGAAGCTCGACTATGGGCTTTCGACGGGCTATGTAAAGTCTGATACAGGCTTTGTGAATGGTGCGGTGTCGGGCTGGACGGATACCTCGCTGAGCCTGACCCTGCGCAACGAGAACCCCATCAACAGTGTCCGCTACGGATTCGGCATCAGCATACCGACGGGGCAGAGCCGCATTGGCGCAAAGGCGGTTGTGCCGGAGAGCCTCGCGCGGTTTACCGACTTTGGCGCAGGCTGGCAGTATATCCCGAGCATTGAGGTGCTGCATAAGATCACGGAGCAGGATCGCCTGACGGGACGGATGAGCTACACGATGCGCGGCGGCTACAACTACTCTCGTGAGGTGTGGGATGCCCATGTTTCGCCCGGCAATATCCTTGCACAGGAGCTTGAGTATCTGCATACGGATGCGAAGAAAACCTACATGGTGCAGATCTACCACAATTCGACAGGGAATGCCGTGCAGGACAGCATCGATACGGATGCCGGAACGATCACGGGGAAGAGCAACTACCGCGACGGCGACGACTGGGAGCTGCGCTTCTTCTACCATCGCGGAATTACGAAAAAGGATGCGCTGCGCTACTATACGATCCTCTCGCAGACGCAGGCGGGCACAGCACCCGGCTCCTCGTCCATCGGACGGCAGTACTACGGCATCGGCGTGCGGCATACGATCTCGAAACGCCTCACATGGCAGGTTATGGCGCACTATCAAAAGGTGAATTCGACCTACGATCCGCTGCGCACGGAGCTCAATACGGGCGGCGGGTTCAGCCGCCGCTCCCTACTCGCGGAGCTCGCGTGTCGGATGAGCGACCGCAAGCAGCTTGTCCTGCAGACGGAACGGTATGTGCGTACAGATGAGAGCGGCGGCGGATACCACGGCTGGGGGATGACACTCTGGTACAATGAGAGCCTCTGAAATAAGAGATAGAGAAGAGATAAAATTAAGAAAGGAAGAATATGGGCAAGGTAAAAAAGGGAATCGCTGCATTCCTCGTGGGAGCGGCAGGCCTGTTCGGCGTGCATCAGGCACTCCCGTCGGCGGAGGGAGGGCGCGAGCACGTCGTTCCGGAGACGGCGATGATCGACCTCACGGAGCAGCTTGGCAGCTATGCGCGCGAGCGGCATCCGGGCTTTCTGCTCGTCGGCAACGGCCCCGTGGGGCTGCTGGAGGCGACAAAGGACAACTCCGAGGAGAATGTCGCGCGTCTCGTGCGTGCGCTTGACGGCATCCTGATGGAGTCCCGCTTCTATGACGGCTATGAGGAGGACGGCGACACGCCGGAGCGCAACGACGGCGATCTGGACGAATATCTCACCGCGATGCTCCGCAAGCCACTCATGGCGGGCAAGGCAGTCTTTACCCTCGACTATGTGAAGGGCAAGAGAATCCATGAGGTAGAGGAGCTCGGTGCGGAGCAGGGCTATGTCGCCGAGGCGGGCGACCGCCTGCTCGATGTGATTCCAGAGAATCCGCCGATGAACGAGAATGCAGACGATGTCACGCAGCTGAAACAGGTGAAAAACTTCCTCTTCCTGCTGAATCCCGAGCATTTCCATACGCGCGACGCCTATATCAACGCCCTCGCAGCGACGAACTACGACCTCCTCGTCGTCGATCTCTACTACGGCGACCGTCCGCTGACCCCGGCGGAGACGGCGCGGCTGAAGGTGAAGGCGAACGGCGGAAAGCGCCTCCTGCTCTCCTACATGAGCGTTGGGGAGGCGGCGGACTACCGTCCCTACTGGAAGGCGGAGTGGAACACGGAGCGCCCACACTGGCTCGCCGAGCCGAATCCCGAGTGGCCGGGCAGCTACAAGGCTCGCTACTGGTCGAAGGAGTGGCACGACATCCTCTATGGCAGCCCCGATGCCTATCTGGACATGATTATGGCGGCGGGCTTTGACGGTGCCTTCCTCGACGTGATGGATGCGTGGCAGTATTTCAAAGAGAATAAGGAATCGCTGATAAAATGAAGTCCGTCAGATTGGTGTAGATTTTTTGTCCTGTCAAGGAGACAAACCGGACGCATAGCAAAGGCTATGTGGAGGATTTGTCGACACAGACAGGGCGAAAAAGATGCACTAATATGGCGGTGCTGAGTTTATCAGCGCTTCTTAAATAAACAAGTGACTTCCTCCGTGTTGGAGGAAGTCTTGTTTTTTACACCATAGTGGTGTAAAATGTGAGAGAGGAGGGAGGTCATTGGAGCATAAAACTTATCCTGTGATGGATAAATACAAGCCCAGTTATGATCTTAGGAAGATTCAGCAAACGGGATATGTTATTACGAGAACAGCGCTCATGTCAGCGGCAGAATTGGGATTTGATGCGGATGGGATTCATGAAGTAATCGCCTCCATGGAGAAATCGCACTTCTATAAGTCCATGACCTCGAAGTACAACCACAAGGTCTGGCAGGATGTTTATCATGTGCCTTTTGGTGAATATTTACTGTACATCAAGTTTACTGCAAACGATATTGTGTCGGACTTTTGGCTGCTGTCGTTTAAGGAAAAATGAAATGGAGTGAATTGCGATGAATCAAGATGAGATGATGATTGACCCGGAGACGGGGGAAGAACTGCATCGTGATATTCGCCCGATGACATTCACGTACCGAGAGGAGAGCATTACGGTGGATATGCCGGGGTGGTACTCAGCGGATGGGACACGGAGTGTGCACTCGCATGAGGATACAAAGGTGTCTGACCGCGCTCTGCACGTGATGAAGGCACGTGTGGAGGGGCTTCCTCTCCCGATGGAGATTCGATCCATTCGGAAGAAATTCGCACTGACGCAGGAGGAGGCAGGGACGATCCTCGGCGGCGGGGCACGGGCATTCCAGAAATATGAGTCCGGTGACGTCTTGCCGAGCCGCACGATGGCGAATCTCCTGCTCCTCCTGCAGGAATATCCGCAGGGGCTTGAGACGCTGCGGGCACATCGCAGGGAACGCGAGAAGGTCAGCTGAATCAAAGAACGGCACAAAAGAGGAAACACGGCGATAATGCTGTGTTTCCTCTTTTTGTATGCTTAGTTATCCAAATGCCTTGGCGAGATGTGCGAGACCCGTTTGGAGAGTGCTGCGCGGGCAGGCGAGGTTCATGCGCTGGAAGCCGCTGCCGCCCGCACCGAAGATCGGGCCATCGTCGAGCCAGAGGTTTGCCTCATGGATGACCTTCTCGTTGAGTTCCTTGTCCGAGAGACCGTAGGCGGAGAAGTCCATCCAGATCAGGTAGGTTCCCTCAGGTTCGATGAGCTGCACCTTCGGCAGGTGTGCAGCGAGGTATTCCTTCGTAAAGGCGTAGTTCTCCTCGATGTAGGCGAGCAGCTCCTTCAGCCACGGTGCGCCATGCTCGTATGCCGCCTTTGCGCCCGCGAGTCCAAGCGTGTTCGGCTCGTCGTAGCCGGTGCGGCTCAGCTCCTCCTTGAAGCGGCGGCGTAGGGATTCGTCGCTGATGAAGATGTTGGAGATCTGCAGTCCCGCGAGATTGAATGTCTTGCTCGGGGAGGTGCAGGTGACGGTGATGGCGGCGGCGTCTGCGGAGAGAGAGGCAAAGGGGATGTGGCGGAAGCCGGGACGCACGAACTCCTCGTGAATCTCGTCCGCGACGACAATGACGTGATGGCGCAGGCAGATGGCGGCGAGCTGCTCGAGCTCTGCGCGCGTCCAGACGCGTCCGACGGGGTTGTGTGGGCTGCAGAGGACGAACAGTTTTACCTTATGGTCGATGATCTTCTGCTCGAAATCCGCGAAGTCGATGCTGTAATGTCCGTCAGCGAACCGCAGGGGACTGTCGATGAGCGTGCGCCCATTCTGGCGGATCATGCTCGCAAAGGGATAGTAGACGGGCTGCTGGATGATGACGGCCTCATTCGGTGCAGTATAGGCACGGATGGCGGTGGCGATGGCAAAGACGACGCCGGGCGTGATGACGAGCTCATCGCGCTGCACCGTCCACGCGTGACGCGTACGGAACCAATCGCGCAGGACGTTGAAGTAGTCGTCCTTGACCTGTGTATAGCCAAAGATGCCGTGTGCCGTGCGTGCCGTCAGTGCGTCAATGACGGGGACGGGCGCGCGAAAGTCCATATCCGCGACCCAGAACGGGAGGACATCCTTGGGATAGCCGCGCTCGGCGGCAAAGTCGTATTTCAGACAGGACGTGCCGCGGCGGTCGATGATTTCGTCAAAATTGATGGACATGATGTTTCCTTTTTCCTTCCTTTGTTACGCCCGAGCGGCCTTCTCCAGCGCCTGCGCCAGATCTTCCTTCAGATCCTCCACGTCCTCCAGCCCGACGGAGAGCCGCAAGAGGCGGTCGTCGAGTCCCGTGCGCGCGATGAGCTCGTGGGGCATCTCTGCGTGCGTCTGCACGAGCGGGTAGGTCAGGAGACTCTCAACACCGCCGAGACTCTCGGCGAATGCGATGAGACGCAGATGGGCGAGGACATTCTGTGCGATGGCGGAGGTCTTGACCTTAAACGAAATCATGCCGCCATATCCCGTGCTCTGACTCTCATGCAGGGCGCGCCCGGGATGGTTGGCGAGTCCCGGGTAGTAGACCTCTGTGACCTCGGGGCGGGTGAGCAGCCACTCTGCGATGGCAAGCGCATTTTCCGCTTGGCGTTCGACGCGTACACCGAGCGTCTTGAGACTGCGCAGCATGAGCCATGAATCCATGGGAGAGAGATTCGGCCCCTCGGACTTTACGAGCAGCTCAATCCACTTTGCAAGATCGGAGTCCGCGTCCTGCACCGCGAGCGTGCCGCAGATCACGTCGTTGTGCCCGCAGAGGTACTTGGTCGCGCTCTCGACGACGATGTCTGCGCCGAGCGTGAGCGGCTTCTGCGCGTGCGGCGAGAGGAAGGTATTGTCCGCGACGAGGAGTGCGCCGTGCGCGTGGGCAACGGCGGCGAGTGCGCGGATATCCGTGATGAACATCATCGGGTTGGAGGGCGTCTCGATGAAGATCATCTTCGTCGTCTCGCGCATTTTTGCCTCGACCAGTGACGTATCGCGCATGTCGATATACTCAAAATCGATGCCGTAGTGACAGTAGATGTCGTTCGCGAGACGCACCGTCCCGCCGTAAAGATCCTCGGGCAGGAGCACGTGATCACCGGGAGCGCAGAGGGCAAAGACGAGATTGATCGCAGCCATGCCAGAGGAGAGCGCCCATGCGCGTTCGCCGCCCTCAAGGAGGGCAATCGCCTTCTCAAAATCGCTGCGCGTCGGATTCGCAACGCGGCTGTAGTCGTAGCCCGTGCTCTGACGGAATGCGGGGTGGCGGAACGTCGCCGAGAGATAGACGGGCGTGGTGAGCGCACCCGTCGCATCGAACGCGTGACAGCCATGTACCTCAGCAGTGTAATCCTTCATTGTATTTCCTCCCATTGTTCCCTGTTTTGTTAAGGAAGCACTGATAAATTCGGTACAACCATCTTGACGCATCTTTTTTGCCCGCACTTCGGCGGAAAATCCTCCACAGAGCACCACTCTGCGTCCGGTTTTCCACCTCGTTCGGACGAAAAAATCTACGCCAATCTGGCAGACCTCATTTTATCAGTGATTCCTTTGTATTCTGTGCAGACGGTACGGACGGTGCGATTACGCACTGTCCGGTTTTCTGTGCATGACGCAGAATCGTTTTGGTTGTTTCATTATAAGCAACGTCAGGACACTTTGTCAATCAAAAAATATATAAAACATACTTGACAACTATGATACTTCCGTGTAAGATAGCGACATCGAAAAAATGAAAGACATATATGCAAATATGGTTATAGGAGGGAAATACAATGGCACAGTCAAAAAAGGAGCTTGTCCTCAGCGCGATGGACCGTAGGGAGGTCGAGCGTGTCCCGTCGGGATTCTGGTTCCACTTTCTCGCGGATGAGATTCACGCCGATGCCTATGCCGACCCGCGTCTTGAGCAGACGCTTTTGGAGGGGGAACTGCGCTATATCGACGGCTTTCAGCCGGACTTCGTAAAGATCATGACGGACGGGTTCTTCTCCTATCCGAACCCCGTCGTGCAGACCGCACGCACGGCAAAGGAACTGGCAAAGGTGCAGCCGCTGCCCGACGACCATCCCTTCTTTACGCGGCAGATCGCCTATGCGAAAGAGATCACGAAGCGGTACGGAAACGAGGTCGCCACATTCTATAATATCTTCTGTGCGGGTACGACGGTGAAATTCATGCAGCCCGGGACACTCGCCGAGGATGAGGCATTTCTCGCACAGCTCGTCCGCGAGGACGCCGCGGCGGTGCGCGCAGCGTTCGACGTCATCTCCGGCGATCTCGCGAAGCTGGCGCGCCGCATCATCGCTGAGGCGGGCGTGACGGGCATCTACTTCAGCCTACAGAACCTCATCGGCGAGGGCGCGAGCCGTGCAGTCTACGAGGAAGTATTCGCCCCCGGAGAAAAGGAAATTCTGCGCGCGGCAAACGCCGAGAGCAGCTACAATATCCTCCATATCTGCGGCTATGCGGGACACCGCAACGCGCTGGACTGGTATCGTGACTATGATGTCAAGACGATCAACTGGGCGGCGGTCGTCGAGGGCGTTCCCCTTGAGGAGGGACGAAAGATTTTCCCGGAGCACGCTCTGCTCGGCGGATTCGGCAATCTCGCATCGGATGTGCTCTATCGCGGTACGCAGGCGGAGATCACGGCGGAGACGCACCGCATCCTCGATGCGGCAGGGCGCACGGGCATCCTGCTCGGGGCGGACTGTACCGTGCCGCGCGACATTGACTGGAAGCATTTTGACTGGGTACGTGATGCGGCAGGATCACGATAAAAAGGAGAGTATGACATGAATCTGAAGAAAATCACGAAGGCAGCACTCGCGGGGCTCCTCGCCACAGCACTTGCGGCGGGGCTGGCGGGCTGCGGCAAGAGCGGCGCGGACAGCGCGAAGTCGGCAGACGGCAAGAAGATCGTCACCGTCGCACATACGAATTATTATGTCCCCTACGACTATGTAAACGAGCAGGGGGAATCCGACGGATTCGAAGTTGCCGTCATGAAGGAAGTGGCGAAGAAGCTGCCGCAGTATGAGTTCAAGTTCGTCCCGACCTCGGACGACGATCTCCTGATCGGCGTTGAGTCCGGGAAGTACACCGTCGGCACCAAGGGGATCTGGATCACGGATGCACGCAAGAAGAAGTATGTGTTCCCGAAGAACAACATCGGCGCGAGCGTGATCGGCCTTGCGATCCGCAAGGATACGGCAGACAAGATCAAGGATCTGAAAACCTTTGCCCAGTTCAGCGGCAAGCTCGTCCCGATCGCTCCGCAGGATGCGCGCTATATGGTCATCGACGAGTACAACAAGGAGAACCCCGATAACCAGATCAAGCTAACGTCCTCGGAGGCATTCCAGGTGGCGGATGCGTACAGCTGGGTGCTCGAGGGGCGCTATGACGGCTACCTCGATGTCGAACTGAGCTACAAGAACAACATCGCGAAGGAAGACGCTCCGTATCATCAGTTCAACGACAAGATGGCATACGTCCGCTACAAGGGCATCCCGACCTATCCGATCTTCAACAAGAAGGAGCAGGCCTTTGCGGACGACTACGACAAGGCGATTGAGGAGCTGCGCGCCGAGGGGAAAATCGCAGAGCTCGAGCAGAAGTACTTCGGTGAGAGCCTTTCCGACTACCTGAAGTAAACGAAAGGGGGACGGCATACGATGGAAACACGTGTCTTTGACTTCGGGCTGATCGTTCAGTTTCTGCCCGATCTCCTCTCCTATCTTGACGTCACACTGCTTGTTGCCGGCCTCAGCATCGTCATCGGCTCCCTGCTCGGCGGGCTGCTGGCATGGGCGAATCTCAGCGGCAGCCGCGTGTTGCGCGCGTGTTCACTCGCCTACGTGTATGTGATGCGCTGTACGCCGTCCATCGTTCTGCTGTTCATCGTCTTCTACGGTGCGCCGAAGCTCGTCTTTGCGCTCTTTGACTATGATATGAATGCGATGCACCGCGCCGTCTTTGCCATCGTCACCTTTACCCTGCTGTTTGGCGCATACATTTCGGAGGTGTTCCGCGCTGCCTATACGGCGGTTCCGCGCGGACAGTACGAGGCGGCGGTGAGTGCGGGGCTCTCCCCGTGGCAGGCATTCTGCCATGTCATGCTCGGACAGGCGGCGCTCATCGCCCTGCCGAATTTCGGCAACTCGACCATCAACCTCCTGAAAGAGGCGTCGCTCGCCTATACCATCGGGCTGATCGACCTCATTGGGCGCGGCAATCTCATCATCGCGCAGAACTACGGCGCGTATGGCGTTGAGGTCTATCTCTCTGCCATGCTGATCTACTGGGTGCTCGTCCTGCTCATCGAGCAGGGCTTCGCGTGGGCGGAGCATCGTCTCGACCAAGGCACGGGGCTGCGCGCTCCGTCTGCGCCCAAAACAATGCGGAATGGGCTGAAAGGAGGGGACACCGTTGGAACTGGATCTTGACTTTATGCAGGAAACCTTCCTGCTCGTCTGGCAGGGAGCGGGCGTGACCCTCGCACTCACAGCGCTCTCGCTCGTCCTCGCGGCGCCCATTGCCTTCTGCTTTGCCGTCCTGCGCGTGCGCGGACATCGTGTGGGCGGGACGATCGCACGCTTTTATGTCTCCTTTGTGCGCGGCACACCGCTCGTCCTCCAGATCCTGCTCCTCTACAGCCTTCTGCCGAGCCTGCTGAATCTGCTCGTCAAGGCAGCGGGGAGCAGCTTCAACGTATTCGAGGCGGTCGATCCATTCTGGTATGCCGTCTTTATCTTTACGCTCAACACCGTCGCTCTCCTCACGGAGGCATTCCGCTCGGCACTGCTCGCCATCCCCAAGGGGCAGCTCGAAGCGGGAGCCGTGTGCGGGCTGAGCGAGGCAGAGACCTACCTGCACGTGATTCTCCCGCAGGCGCTTGTCGTGGCACTGCCGAGCATCGCGAACATCACGGTCAACCTCATCAAGGGGACGTCGCTCGCCTTCCTCATGACGGTCAAGGACATCATGGCGGTCGGCAAGGTTGCCGCATCCTATGGCTATAACTACATCGAGGCGTATCTCGACGTATTCATTGTCTATCTCATCCTCTGCACGATCGTCCAGCTGCTCTTTGCGGCGGCGGAGCGGCGTGTCGGAGCGTTCCGCTAGGAGGTGCAGTATGTTATTCGGAGTACAAAACGTACGCAAGAGTTTCGCAGAGACCGAGGTTCTGAAGGATGTGAGCCTTAGCGTGGACAAGGGGGATGTGGTTGTCATCCTCGGGCCGAGCGGCTCGGGCAAGACGACGTTCCTGCGCTGTCTCAACTTCCTTGAGCGTGCCGATGGCGGGACGATGGACTTCCATGGGACGCAGCTTTCCCTCGTAGATGCCTCCAAGAGCGAGATTGCCGCTGTGCGGAAAAAGACGGGCTTCGTCTTTCAGAACTACAACCTCTTCGCGAATAAGACCGCCCTCGAGAATGTGACTCTCGGGCTCACCGTCGGGCGCGGCATGGCAGCGGCAGAGGCAAAGGAGATCGGCATGGATGCTCTGCGGCGTGTGGGGATGGCGGAGCGTGCCGACTACTACCCCGCACAGCTCTCGGGCGGACAGCAGCAGCGCGTCGGCATTGCCCGTGCCGTTGCTGCAAAGCCCGACGTGATCCTCTTTGACGAACCAACCTCTGCGCTTGATCCCGAGCTCGTCGGCGAGGTGCTCTCCGTGATGAAGCAGCTCGCCGAGGAGGGCACGACGATGATCGTCGTGACGCATGAGATGAAGTTTGCACAGGATGTTGCGACCCATGTCGTCTTTATGTCGGACGGCGTGATCGTCGAGGAGGGGAGCGCAAAGTCGATCTTCACCGCGCCGCGCGAGGAGCGCACGCGCCGTTTCCTCCGCCGCATCCTGCCCGAGGAGTATGAGCCGGCAGCGCTGATATAGGAAAAAGCAGTCAGCAAGATGGATGTCTTGTTGACTGCTTTTCTCGTGTTTTTTCGCAGCAGCAAACGTACTGCTGATCGGCGGTTTCTTATGACTTAATCGCGAAGAAGTCCGCGGGAACAGGGGCGAGGATGCCGACAAAGATAAAGTCCTCTGTGCCCGTATTCTTCATGCCGTGGCACATCCCCTTCGCTGAGACAATGACGTCGCCCACTGCGATGGGGCGTTCCTCGCCCGGCGTGGGATAAAAGACACCTTCTCCTTGGATGCAGATCCATATATCGTCCGCTTTCGCGTGCCCGTGCGGCTTGATCTCCTGCCCGGGCTTCAGCACCCAGACGACGCCGCTCGTCGATGCTGTTCCGTAGATCGGTGTGCGCGTTGCTGTATCACCCGATGCCATGACATCGGAGAGACGATAGCGGCGCGTCTCAAAATCATTTGTTACCTCTGTGGTCATAAAAATTCTCCTCTCGTATATGCGATAACACATGCACATCTGACGCAGCTGGGTGTATCAATCGTCGAAATAATCGTCGTCATACCCCTCGCCGTAGTCGTGCCAGTCATTGTGGAGGATGTCCTCATCCTCGTCATACTGGCCGCCGTACGGGGCGCTGCCGCCGTAGGTATCGGCGTACGCATCGTCGTTCGATGTGTCTCTCTGATCCTCCTCATCCTCTTCGTATGCGCGGCGGTACGGCAGCTCGTTGTCATAGGCATCGTTCGTCGGTGCCGTCTCACGCGACGTGGAGGGGGTACTGACATGGGGCAGGGACGGAATGAGGATGCCGAACAGCTTTTCGGCGAGATATGCGCCAAAGACGGCAAGCAGGATTTTCTGCCACCATGACAGCGCTTTTTGCGATTGACGCGGTACGGTGTTTTTCGGTGCGTCAGGCATTTTTCTTCACCTTCTTCCATCGCGCGTTCGCGCGTGCAGAATGGAGCATGGAGGCGAAATTATCCGCGAGCTCTTTCTCCATGGCGGCGGTGTCGTACTTGTCTCCCTGATGATGGAGCTTGTTGACTAGCGTCCCATTCCAGTCGTCGCTCCACAGCGTGAAGAAGGTCAGCTCGATCGCTTTCGTCCGATCCGTCTCCGCCTTCGGCAGATAGTAGAACGTAATATCCCGGCCGTGGAGTGCGGACGGAACGACGCCATTTCCCTTCGGGGCGTAGAGATGGTGGATCTCACGGAGCGCATTGACCATCTCCTCGGGCTTCGTATCTTCGTCGGCAAAGATAAAATCTCCGCCCCTGAAAAGCGATACCTCGTCATTCGCCCCTGCCGGGCGTTTCACCTTGCTGTCCGCCAGCGTCGCCGCCTCCTCCGTTGTCGCTGCGTACAGTCCGTGCTGCGCAGCGACTTTTCCAATGCGTGGATTCAGATGAATGGCGTACGCTGCGGCATAGGCGTGGTCGGCATCCGCGTCGCGCTGTGCAAACGGCTGCGGGACGGGGAGTGTGCAGTGGCGAACATAGGCCGTGCAGGAAAAGGTGAAGTCATTCGCCTCGTCATGCAGCACGTATGTGTTCCGCTGCATGGGGGCGGGCTTTTCTGTCTCCGACGACTGCAGAACGATGTGCGGTCCGTAGTCGGCGAATGTCTCCTCCAGCATCCCGATGACATCATCCGGCGTGTAGGGTGCGCCGTGCTCCGTCGTCACGAGGAGTGAACAGCCCGAGAGGAGAGATGTGCACGCCGTCAGCAGAGCGGCGAGCACGCGGGAGAGTCTATGTGCCATGGGCAAGCTCCTGTCGCTGTGTGAATTGCTGTAATCGTTTGAGGATATTATAACATAGATGATGTCGTCTGTGGAGATCCAAGTCCCTAGGGCAGATACTTGTCAGGATCTATTTTCTACGGTACAATCAATGAATCAGAGATTTCTCTATTAAGGGAGCGATTGGCTATGCTGTCACGTGCGGAAATATTTGTGGAATACTTATGGGGGCAAGGGGTATTTCAAGAACAGGATATCATGGGTAAAAACTGTCTCATTATCGGCGGGGTATACTCCGGCGGAGATGCTTACGCCATGGGACTCAAGGCCAGACTCCTACATGCGGGGGCGGCGCAATGCGACACAATTGTTCTATTTAACCCTGGTATCTCAGATTCATACTGTGATCTCACGGATGTGAAAGCGGCAGTTGGTTCATTGAGCTACGATCTCATTATTGTCCTCAGCGGGATGGAGAAGACACGGGATATTCGTGAGGGTGTCTGCCAGCTGCAGGAGATCTGTCATGTGGGCGGGAAAATACTCGTGACAGCGCGCACCCCACATGATGTTTCCTCTCGGGTGAGTTTGAATACGTATGAGGATATATGGCGTTATGACGCAGATTCACTGGCGGAGTTGTTTGACCGATGTACCGTTGAAATGAGCGCTGTTGATGAGGCGTATGGCATCGTCTGTGCACTTTTGACACGTGTGGAGAGGGCAGCGGCGTCGAAGAGTTTCTTATTTCATACGAGGGCAGGCAAGCGCATCGAAGTCGGAGACAAGGTGCTGCAGGGGTATTTCAACTCATCTTCGGTTCTTGATACCATCGGGATAAAATACCGTACGGATAAATGCAGTATGATGCATAACTATCTGGATAAGTATGCGTTCTTTCTGGAGAAATTCCGTTCCCAGCCGATTCGTCTCCTTGAACTCGGGGTATTCAATGGCTCCAGTGTACGGATGTGGCAGGAGTATTTTCCGCGCGCTGAGGTTTTTGGGGTAGACATTGAGGCCTCGTGCAGACAGTATGAGGAGGAACGCATCCACATTATCCAGGCGGATCTTTCAGATGCCGCTCAGGTATCAATGCTGAGAGAGATTCGTCCCCAGATCATTGTCGATGATGCGTCTCATATCGTGAGCCACCAATTGTTGGCGCTATTTACCCTGTTTGACGTATTGCCGCGCGGCGGTGTCTACATACTGGAGGATATGGAGACCTCGCTGAATCCGGAGCTGTTTGATGAGGCATATCGTGACTGCCCTATGGATGCCTATGCGGTGTGCGAACGGATCGCACATATTGCGGCACGTAAAGTGCCGGATGATGACAGTATCTATGCGGATCATATCAATCGGATCGGCATGGAGACGGAACTTGTTTCCATCACAAAAGGCAGTGTGATTCTGATCAAACGTTGATTTCATCATTTGAATATGAAAGAACGGTTCTGTTTGGAAAGATAATCTCTCCGAACAGAACCGTTTTTGATGTTGCATTTTCTCTGATCAGTAGCAGCCGCAGCCGCGTGCACGCGATGCACGGCTGTTGTTGCAGTACGCACCGCCGTCGTAGCAGTTACTGCGGTCGTCGCAGTATGCGCTGCTGTTGTTCCCGCCGTAGCAGTACGCCTGATTCTCGCGTGCCGGAACGGTGCACGTATCGCCGTCACAGACATAGGCGAGTGCCTGTGCGCCCGTGGCAAGGATCATGCCGGCGACCAGTCCCATCAGTACCTTTTTCATAGACGTTCCTCCTTTCAGTTCACATATAGTATAGCATAAATGTCAAGAAGTGAATGTTTTACAATAACTCATAGATATGGATTGATTGATATATGGAATTAAGATACTTTATACTCATTTATTTTACATCCAAAGGAGTAATGGAGTTATCATAGATTTAGTCAATGAAAACACGTATTTTAATTGAGAAAGAATATACATATAAATTATAGAGTTTATATACACTAGAAATTATGAACGAAATTCATAATTAAAATTTATGATTGTGTAAAATATCTATTGATTTTTGCACGCGGTTACGCTATGATATAAATGAATCGAAAAAAGACATATTCACATAAAGGAATACCGTATGAAGAATGAAACAGCAGTGATATATTCCTCGCGCACGGGGAATACGAAGCGGGTGGCGGAGCATCTGGCGGAGGCACTTGGCGCGCCCTGCTGCAGCGTCGCGGATGCCTCTGCCGCATCGGAGCAGGCAACGCTCTGCATCGGCACGTGGATTGACCGCGGGACGGCAGATGCCGCGGCGCGAAAGTACATTGAGCGTTTGCGCGGGCGCCGCATCTTCCTCTTCGGCACCCTCGGCGCGGAGCCAGACTCGGAGCACGCAGCGAAGTGTATCGCGAACATCCGCGCACTCTGCGACGCGTCGAATGAGATCCTCGGTGCGATTCTCGTGCAGGGGGCAATCGATCCGATGCTGATCGAGATGTTCAAGAGTATGCCGAAGGATAATGTGCACGCCTATACGGAGGAGAGTGCGGCACGCTATGCAGCGGCGGCGCGTCACCCCGATGCGGCGGATTTTGCCCGCGTGATTGCGGCAGCAAGGGAGGTATTGGCATGAGTACACTGCAGGAGAAAATCAATGCACTTCCCATCGAGGAACGTGCGTGGCTGCTTGGAACGAAGTCGGAGAACCCACTCGGCTGTGCCTTCGCCAAAAAGCGTGTGGTACACCCCGGTGCAGGCGGCAAGCGCATGGTGATGGACAAGGAGGAGCAGACACGTATCTGGGCGGATCTGATGGCACAGACGCCGAATCCTGCCGACGAGCGAGCGATTTACATCCATATTCCGTTCTGTGACAAAAAATGCAGCTACTGTGGATTTTTTCAGAACTTCACGCGGGAAGAAGCGGCGCATCACTACGTCGATGTGCTCCTCGATGAGCTGGATGCGGCAGCGGATACGCCCTACGTGCAGGGCGCACCCTTTCAGGCGGTGTTCTTCGGCGGCGGTACGCCGACAGCGCTGAGCGATGCGGATATCGCGCGCCTCGTACAGGCGGTGCGTGCACGTCTGCCGCTCACGAGTGACTGCGAGATCACGCTTGAGGGGCGCATCCATGATCTCACGGAGCGTAAGGTTGAGGCGGCAATGAACGCGGGCATCAATCGGTTCTCCCTAGGCGTGCAGTCCTTTGACACGCGCGTCCGTCAGGCGATTGGACGTATTGACGACGGCGAAACGGTCATCGCGACACTGCGCCGCATGGTGGAGCAGCAGGGCGCTGTCGTCATCGCCGACCTCATCTACGGGCTGCCCTACCAGTCGATGGAGGTCTGGGAAAACGATGTGCGCACGCAGTTCGAGATCGGCATCGCGGGCGGCGACCTCTATCAGCTCAATGTGTTCCCGTCGAGCGAACTGGCACGGCGCGTCGCATCGGGTGATCTGCCGATGCTGCCGACGACGGAGGAGCAGGCGGAGTATTTTCGGCGCGGCATTGACATCGTCATGGAGTACCCGATGGTGCGCCGCATCGACACAACCCACTGGGCGACGGATCACCGTGAGCGCAGCATCTACAATACGCTCGCCAAGCGCGGCTGTGACGTCCTCGCCTTCGGCTCGGGCGCGGGCGGATTCATCGGTCAGATGATGTGGCGCAATCACGGTGCACTCGCGCCGTATGAGAAGATGGTCGAGGAGGGAGCGAAGCCCTTCCAGTTCATGGGCGAGCAGGCGGATGCACACCGCATGCAGAGCGAGATCGGCGACCAGATCGAGCACGGCTATCTCTATGCGCCGTTTTTCACGAAAAAATACGGTGTCGATCTCCTCACCGAGATGGAGCCGCTTCTCGCCGCATGGGCGGAGAACGGGCTGGTCACGCGCACGGAGACGGGATTCCGCCTGACGCGTGCGGGCGAGTTCTGGCATGACAACCTCATTCAGGGCTTCCTCGAGGCGTATGCCCTCACACAGGAGAATACGGTGAAGCTCCGCAAGGAAAACGTCGCCGTGCAGGACATGATACCGAAATCCGTGCGCTCCATGCTTGAGGCGATGTTCCCCGATGGGATGCCCGCGCAGATGGCAGCGGCACTCGCGGGAAAGCCGTCGCCGGAGACAGAGAACCATCCGCACATGCAGATGCTGAAGGAGCTCATCCGAAAAGAGCGTGAAAAGGAACGCGCCGCGGGGGCAGATCATGACCTCAATACGGTCATGCGCACCCAGTCACGCGACCTCGGCAAAGCTGTGTAATATATAGATAAAAGACCTATCCATCAGTGGTGATACCGCAGACGGATAGGTCTTTCTGTTAAAAAATTATGTTGCCAGTCGATAAAAGATTGGAATCTAATATTTATTATGGTAAAATAAAAAAGAAGATATTTTCTGAATAGATATGCCGTCGCTTGTGCTCATAGAAATGTGAGGTGGATGATGGAGAATCAGCAGAATGTAGCACGTGCACGTGTGCTTTTGGATGCACTCGGTGATCGTATACAGAGACTCAGCGTTCCTCTGAGAACGTTGGCGGATAAGACTGACCGCGACATTGTTCCTGCGTACGAGATATTAGAGGCTCTGCGTGAAGATTTGAACGTACTCGTATGTGCACGCGAGGAACTGGATGACCTTGGTATAAAGATGGGCGGGCTGTTTTTGGAGGAATTACCGCGCATACATTATTTGGAGGCACTTGACGACTACGAGGAACAGGCGGGGAGGCGAGAGCTTCTGTGGGCTCTGTCTCGAATGCACTCAGATGATGTGGCGTGTATGTCGGCAATTACGGCGGTGCAGGGGCAGTATCGCGACTGTGAGGCACAGGCGGAGGAAAAATATGCGGCATTGAATCTCTTAATCGAGGCCTTCCGCACGGAGAAACCAATGGAGCCTCGCCGCATGATTGCCTATAACACGAAACTCGCCAAGGCTTTTCCGGAGATTTTGATTTCTGCTGTTTTAATAAACGATCCACCGATCGATCTGACGGAGGAGGGCGAGGAAGAAACTCGTACGGGGAAAATACCTCCGTCAGTTTTAGAAACCGAGGCAGAATCTCCCACAGAGATGCAGGAGGAGCACACGGACACGGAGGAAACAGTGTGCGTGGAGGGCAATCAGAAAAAGTCGGATGCAGTGACGAAGAAGAAAGCCAACTGCGCAGCGCGTGCGAAGGCTGCGGAGGAAGAACGCCTTGAGACAACGGTGTTTGACCGAGTGCGTGCGCTGTGCGCAGAGAGGCATCCTCTTGTTCAATGCGAAGACCATACAGCGGAGGTATCGATCAATGCGAAGGGCATTAAGCGCTATCTGACGAATTGTAAAAGTCGCATAGCTGGGGTACGTTGTGGTGCTCTTCACATGGGCTTGGACAGCACCTTTACGGCACGGGCTTTGGCACAGCTGAGTGATGTGGATTTGCAGCTGGCAGAGACCGTACTGGCGGACGGCGTACAGCGTGGCTTTCTGTGTTCAATGCAGTTTGAGGGATTGCCGAAGATCTATCGTGAGGCGGATATACTGAAAAAGACATGTGCCGAGAGTAAGGAATTGGCAAGGATTCTCCACATTCGCGATAAATCCAAGATCGATATGGAACAGCCCCATGAAATCGCTCCGCACGAGGCAGTTGCTGTTGCTTTGCAAGAGAAGGCATTTCTGCACGGGGCGCGCCGCAGGACGCTAACTCCTGTCATCAATGGCGATGTACAGAATGCTTGTGGTATTCTGTCATGTGAGTCACCGCATATGAATGAGTTAATGGCATTTCTTCTTGATGCGCCGGATCGTAAATGGATAAAGATGCTTTGCAAACGACGCACAGAGCTTTCTCCCCATACGGAACTTCTCGCCTATGACGAGTCGCATCTTGAGGAGATGCGGGGGTTTTTGACCGAGCAGCTTGAAGAGCCGTTTGCCGTGGATGAATACTATCTGCTGTCGGACGATGAATGGATCTTGTGTGCAGAGGAGGAAGCACCTGCTTCGGATGAAAACGAAGCCGAAGAGTCCGTGCAGACATCCGAGATCCATGAGAGCGTGGCGGAGGAATCTCTTGCAGAGGTGGCATCTGTGCCTGTTAAGGCTGTTTCTGCTATGGAGATGGACGAACCTTTGATATCGGTTGAAGTCGAGGCGGCAGAACAGCCACAGCTGGAATCCGCAGCGCCAAAAGTGCTGCCAACGGAGGAAGAGCAGATATCCGTGCAAGATGTCGCAGAGATTCCACCTGTGCAGGCAGAAACGATTCCTGTTCAGGAGCCCGTAAAGCCACAGTCCGCGTCGACTGAAATCATCCATGTCCCGATGGATGCAGCGAAGATTACGGCGGAACTTCATGCCATGCTGGCGGCGGAGGACTTTGCGAGCGCGTCCGCCTATCTCCATGCGGCGGCACATTTCGACCCGACATGGACATGGATGAACCGCGCGCTTGCTTATGCGCTCTGTGCGCCCTTGCAGAAATGCCGCTACTCCTCGAACACGCTGATGAACATTTATTTCACAGAGGCGGAGGAGACATACGAGGGGCTGGCGGTCGCCGCGATCCTCTGGAATTTCTACCTTGATCACACACCCTATGATCATGCAATGAAGAGCCTCCTGGATACGGCATCCGGCTTTTCCCTCCTCAAGGATGTTACCGTGCTGAGCGACACGCTGTATGCACTTATGCGGTTCAAACAGAAGAACGACAGCGGCGTCGACAAGTACGCCGACTACCGCCTGAAGGATAAGAGCCGTCTTGCGGCGAAAAAAAAGGAGATCGAGGCGCGGGCAAAGGCGTTCGAGGATCAATACATCAACGGGCATATCAAGGAGAAGGGGAGCAACCGCCGCTTCATCGAAACACAGAAGCTTATTTTCGACCATGACGGCGATCTTGCACAGAGCCTCCGCTCCGTTGTGGAAGGGGACAAGGAGGCATTTGAGCTCATCAAAGAGTATGTCTCTCAAACGTTCCTTGAGTCTGTTGGCGGGGACAGAGCCGGCGCGCAGGACATCAGTGCCGCGAAGATTGAGGAACTGATTGATGCGTTCTGGTACGAGGCTGGTAATCTGGTCTCACTGAAAAAACAGAGCTCGAAGCTCGTCGGCAATTTTCGCACGACGCTCCAGAAGCGACTGGAGAAGATCGCTGCTCTGCTTGTCGAGTGGATGGACTGCATCGACGCGCTCGGTATCCGTGACACGGATGACGCTTTGGCAGCATACCAAAAACTGCGTCCGGATCTGCTCGACCAGTTGAATCAATCGGTTGAGAATCTGGATGCGGCGGCACTTCCTGTATGGGAGACGAATGTGCTGCGGCGTGCGCTGCGGGAGATTGCGCGGCGCATCGAAGGGGACTACGATGAGAAGGAATACCACTATTTCTATGCGGATTTCCTGCGTACGCCGTGGGTACTGCTGGATGGCGATTTCCTCCCGCGTGTGACGCGCGGTGTGGCTGAGCTTGCGGCGTTTTTTCCGCTGTGCCGCATCGAACAGCATTTCCGTGCAGACAAGCCGTCCTTTGAGGAGCGACTGCACACGATCGTTGACGGCTACGATGATCTCGGGAGCGCACGGCAGATCGTCCGTATGCTTACGGACACGGGCGTCGAGGCGAATGCGGCGCTGTGCAGTGCTGTTGAGCGCATGGATGAGAATCTGATCAAGATGAGCGCGGAACACCACAGGAAGGACTTCATCGAGTCGCTTGAGCTGGCACAGAGTTACGGACAGATAGAATCTTCGACGGAGGACAAGAAGGAAAAGATCCTCCAAAGCATCAATGTTGTGTTTGACTGCTGTCTGCCCGCCTTCGATTTCGGCTTCTTTGCAGCGGTGGTTGAGGCGTTTCGGGAAAAGATCGCACGCGAGGCGATGCAGCGCGGGGACATTCTCTCAAAGGAACTGGCGGAACTGCGTGCGGATGCATCTGTCCTCATGGATGCGGAAAAGAAAGAACAGCGTGCACAGAAGTTCACGCGGATCGACGAGATGATCGCCGCAAAGAACTACACGGCGGCAGAGGACATGCTACGCCGTTTCGGGACGGACGATGAGGACTCGCCGCTCGAAGCACTCCAGACGGATGACCTGCGCGACTTCCTGCGCAGCTACGAGAACAGTTACGGCAAAGTTTTTGATGCGAGCCGTGGGCTACGCGCACTCCTGCGCGTTCGTGGGACGACGAAGTCAAGCCGCGGTGGGGAGCGCCTAGTCGACGCGTGGCTGCCCAGAGGCGGCCCGATGGATGTGCAGAAAATCCGAGCGCTGTTGCACCAGCTCGGATTTGCCGTCTCCGAGGTCAGAGCCACACGAAATGCCAAGACGGAGCAGTACGAGGTGCTGCTTGCAGAGGCTGCGGGTGGGCGGCGCAGCTTCTCCCATCCCTTTGCCGATTTTGGCTCGCGGGGGGCGCGTGCTCCGTTCCGTGTGGTCTGCCTTTACGGCAGGTTCGATGCGGATGCACTGATCGCGAAGTTCAAGGAGATCGGCACGGCAAAGCATACGATTGTCCTGCTCGACTATGCGTTGTCCGAGGATCAGCGCAGGCGTTTTGCGCGCAAGACGAAGAGCGATATCCCGGAATGCGCCTTTGCTCTGGTCGATCGCGTTGTTGCGGCGTACATCGCGGAGCATTACGAGGAAACGAAGCTCCCGCAGATGCTTTTTTCGATCACGATGCCATACACGTTCTATCAGCCGTATATCCCGAATGCCGTGAACTCCATGCCGCCCGAAATGTTCATCGGGCGCAAGGCGGCACTCGAAAAGATCATCGACCCGCTCGGCGAGAATATCATCTACGGTGGCCGCCAACTCGGCAAATCTGCGCTGCTGCGCATGGCAGAGCATAGTGTCAATCGCCTCGGCGACGGCAGCTGTGCCCTGATGGTGGACATCAAGAGCTGCGATGTGGAGGAGGCGGCACTGCGGATCTCACGTGCCTTTGCTGATCGGAAAATTCTTGCGGCGGATTTCGAGACGCGCGACTGGGGCACTCTGGCACGCGCCGTTGAGGTGCGGCTCAAGGATGAGGAAGCGTGGATCCCGTATCTCCTGCTGCTCATCGATGAGGCGGATGCCTTTATCGAGAGCTGTAAAGCCGTCGCCTATCGCCCGTTTGAGGAGCTCAAGCGCATCCAGAGCGAGGGGGAGGGGCGGTTCAAATTCGTCATTGCGGGGCTGCGCAACGTCGTCCGCTTTGACAAGGAGGCACTGAGCAACAATAGCGTGCTCGCGCACCTGAAATCCTATACGGTGCGTCCGTTCAGCGTCATGGAGGCGCGCGAACTGCTCGAGGTGCCGCTCTCCTTCCTTGGGTTGCGCTTTCCTGCGGAGAAACAGGCGCTGGTCTCGACCATTCTCGCGACTACGAACTACTTCCCGGGCCTGATCCAGCTTTACTGTTACAAGCTGCTCGAGGCGATGAAGAAGAACTATGCGGGCTACAACGAGGTGGATTCGCCGCCCTACGATATCAGCGAGAACCACATCAAGAAGGTGCTGAATGAGGACGCCTTTTTGCGGGATATCTACGAGAAGTTTGACATCACACTGCGCGTCGATGAGGACTGCTACTATCACATTATTGCGATCCTTATGGCGTGGCTCTATCATGACCGCAACGACCAACGCGGCTATCTGCCCGAAGATCTTCTTGCACTCGGGAAAGATCTCGGCATCGGCAAGATGAAGGATCTTTCCATCGAGAACGTTCGCGCGCTGATGGAGGAGCTGCACGAACTCAATGTGCTGCGCCCAACGTCAAACGGACGCTACCTGTTCACGCGCTACAATTTCTTCCAGATGATGGGGACGCGTGACAAGTTGGACGAAGATCTGCTGACCTATATGGAGGACTAAGATGGAACGCGTCTGGTGGAACAATATTCCGACCGCCGCGCGCTATGTGCGGGACATTGTGGATGCTATTAACGAGGAGCGGAGCATGACGCTCTTCCTGCCGAGGACGACACCGTGGCGCGGCGTCTTGCGGCAGATTGTTGAGGAGCAGATCGCCAGCATCGCGGATCGCTCCATGTGTGTTCTGCCCTGTCCGGAGGAGGAGCCGGGACGCTATTTGCTGGAAAATTTCTGCAAGGAGGAGCTGCGGCTCTCCTATCGCCGTACGAAGTCCTACGCGGAGTTTTTGGCGAAGGCGGACTGCGTTCTCTATACGAAGATTTTCTGGATCGAGATCGCACGTGCGGCGGATGCACCAGCATGGGTGAAGTTCATCAGTGCATATCAAAATGCGATGGAGCGGGATGCGCCGCGTGCAACGTTCATTCTCGCGCTTTCGGAGGACTGCCCCCAGTGCCGAGGACAGCGTGGTGTTCCTTACTCTGTGCTCGCGAAGAAAGTCTCGGAGTTCGACCGCTATGCGTTTGCCGTTCTCGCTGCATCGGATGGCGGTGAGCTGGGTCATCTGAGTGTCTATCTGGCAAACCTTGCAGCGACGCTCTGTGGCGACGACGTCGAACTGATGGCGGCGTGCAGCAAACGCAGAATGGCGTTTCTGCGTGACCCGCAGGGCGTTCTGCGGCAGATCGCCGAGAACGAGGTGCGCAGTGACGGAAGTCCGTTCGATATCACGGGCGTGGTGGAGAAGATGCAGCATCTGATCTGGCGCACACAGCTCAAACTCATCTTTCCCGTCATCGAGGATCGTCGCCAGTACTACATCGAGCAGATGCGCCGTCAACTTGAGGCGAACCGCGACGTGCCTGAGGATATCGAGATTGGACCGCTCTTCTATCGTGCGTGTCAAAAGATCGTCACATGCACGCCAACAGCGTTTGCAGAGCTTGAGATGCTGAAGGATGCGCGCAACAAGCTAGCACATCTCGATGAACTGCCGTTTGAGACGGTGGATCTGATCTTGCGACATCAGTAAGTCGTAATCTGTGGATCAATAAAGTCCATCAGGGTGTTTGGCGTCTTGGCGGGCTGTTCTTATGTGGTTCTATTGCGGCGTAAAATATCCAAATGCCGCAGGGATGCTGTACGTCTCGGCGAGTTCCGCGCGGCGTACCCAGAGGAGGCTGGACGGTTCGCCCGATGCGGTCTCGGCGGACATGAGCGGCGGCTCGTTCTTTTCCGCGACCGTGACCGCCCAGCCCGTGAGCTCCCATTCGATATGGCTGAAGATGTGACGTGCGGGCGGGAGTGGGTCGATGGAGAGGATGCGAAACCCCTCGTCCTCGAGATGTGCACGCACGACACGCTTTGACTGCTTTCCGTCGAGATGTGGATATTCCCAGAGACCTGCGAGGAGTCCCTTCGCGGGTCTTTTTCGTATGGCGATGCGGTCACCGCAGGATAGGACGAGGACGGTGTGTTTTTCCTTGCGCCGTGCTTTGGCGGCGGACTTTACGGGATAGTCCTGTTCTGTGCCGCGATCATGGGCAAGGCAGAGCTGCGCGGCGGGGCAGCTGTGACAGAGCGGCGCGCCGTGCGGCAGACATATTGTCGCGCCGAGATCCATGAATGCCTCATTCAAGAGACCTGCATCACGCCCCTCGGGGTAGGAGACGGAGAGCGCGGCTTCAAGAGAACGCTTTGTGCTGTCTTTTCCAATGTCGATGGGATTCGCCGTGATGCGTGCCGCGACGCGGAGAAAGTTGCCGTCAACAGCAGGGCGCGGCTGTCCGTAGGCAAACGACGCGATGGCACTCGCCGTGTAGCGTCCGATGCCGGGGAGCTTGAGGAGGGCATCGAAGTCGTTCGGGAGGTCGCCGCCATGCGCTTTGACGATCACCTCTGCCGCGCGCTTGAGGTTGCGCGCACGGCTGTAGTAGCCGAGCCCCTGCCACAGCTTCATGAGTGCGTCGTCGTTCACGGAGGCGAGGTCATGGACGCTCGGCAGTACCGTGAGAAAACGCAGGTAGTAGGCGCGTACGACGGCGGCGCGCGTCTGCTGGAGCATGATCTCCGAGATCCAGACATGGTACGGTGTCGGTTCGTCGCGCCACGGCAGGTCGCGCGTGTCGGGCGCGGATTTGCGCCATGTGAGCAGGGCACGGCAGAGGGCGGGAAAGACGTCTGCGCCCGCCCAAGGCTGTATATTCATAGATGGTTCTCCTTTTTTTCCATATTACTATCGATATGTGAAACGGGGGTGAAAGGCAACTGCTTTACAAAAGAGGAGAAAGCATATAAAATAAATATAGAGAATGGTAATTTGAGGTGGGAAATTTCGCCCAGCCCACGCGCCGATGGTGTGACAGGGGAAACCCGAGTAGATGCAGGAGAATTGGGCGCCTGCCAAATTACTATGATGGAAAGCCGTCCGCAAGGGCGGCTTTTGCTTTTGCGTCCTGTGTATGCTAAAATAACAGGAAATAAAGGATATCTACAATATGATGGAGTGATTGTCAATGTTGGATATGAAGTTTGTGCGTGAGAACCTGCCCGCTGTGCAGGAGATGCTGAAGCATCGCTGCAATACGCTCGACCTCTCGCCGTTCACGGAGCTCGAGGAGCGCCGCCGCAGGATCCTGCAGGATGTGGAGGAGAAGAAGGCGCGCCGCAACGCCGTCTCGAAGGAGGTCGGCGCGCGCAAGAAGGCGGGCGAGAACGCGGATGAGATCGTCGCGGAGATGCGCACGCTCGGCGATGAGATCGCGGCACTCGACGAGGAGCTGCGCGACGTGGAGCTGCGCCTGCGTGGCCTCCTGCTCCAAATCCCGAATATGCCAAAGGCGGATGTGCCGATTGGCAAGGACGAGACGGAGAACCCCGAGGTGCGTCGCTGCGGCACGCCGCGCACGTTCGACTTTACCCCGAAGGCGCACTGGGACATCGGTGACGCACTCGGTATCCTCGATGCAGAGCGTGCGGCGAAGGTCACGGGCGCACGCTTTACGTTCTACAAGGGGCTCGGCGCTCGACTTGAGCGCGCCTGCATTAACTTCATGATGGATCTCCATGCCGAGAAACACGGCTACACGGAGATGCTTGCCCCCTATATCGTGAACGAGGCAAGCATGATCGGCACAGGGCAGCTGCCGAAATTTGCCGAGGATATGTTCAAACTCGAGGGACTCGACTACTACCTCGTGCCGACGGCGGAGGTGCCGACGACAAACTACCATCGCGATGAGATCCTCGACGCGGAGCAGCTGCCGGAGTACTACACGTCCTATACGGCGTGCTTCCGTGCAGAGGCGGGCAGCGCGGGGCGCGACACGCGCGGGCTCATCCGCCAGCATCAGTTCAACAAGGTGGAGCTGATCAAATTCGTCACGCCGGAGACGAGCTGGGACGAGCTTGAGAGCATGGTGACAGCGGCAGAGGACGTGTTGAAGATCCTCGAGCTGCCGTATCGCGTCATCCAGCTCTGCACGGGCGACATGAGCTTCACCTCGGCAAAGACCTACGATATTGAGGTCTGGATGCCCGCACAGGACAAGTACCGCGAGATTTCGTCCTGCTCGAACTGCACGGACTATCAGGCGCGCCGCGCGAACATCAAATACCGTCCCGCACGCGGGGCAAAGCCGACGTTCCTCCATACGCTGAACGGCTCGGGACTCGCCGTCGGACGCACGGTGGCGGCGATCCTCGAGAACAATCAGCAGGAGGACGGCTCGGTCATCGTGCCGAAGGCACTGGTTCCGTATATGCACGGGGTTACGGTCATTCGATGAAAAAAGTCATCGTCGGCATCACGGGGGCGAGCGGCAGCCGTTATGCCCTCCGCCTCATCGAGGTGCTCGCGGAACGCGGCATCGAGGTGCACGCTGTCGTCACAGAGAGCGGTATGCGCGTGCTGGACTATGAGTGCGGCGTATCGGCGGAGGAACTGGCGCGGCGCGTGACCGTGCTCTATCCGAATGCGGATGTGGGGGCTGCGATCGCGAGCGGCTCATTCCGCATGGATGCGATGATCGTCGTGCCCTGCTCGATGAAGACCGCAGGAGCCATCGCGCACGGCGTGACGGACGATCTCCTCTCGCGCGCAGCGGACGTGACGCTGAAGGAGGGGCGGCGGCTCCTCCTCGTACCGCGTGAGACGCCGATGCACGAGATTCACTTGGAGAATTTGCTGCGTCTGGCGCGCGCGGGGGCGATCATCATGCCCGCTGCGCCGGGATTTTATCATCGCCCGGAGACACTCGACGACCTCGTCGACATGATGGTGGGGAAGATCCTCGACCGCCTCGGCATCGAGGCGGAGCTCTATACGCGTTGGAGGTAGTATCGTGAAAAAGATGTATGCAGCTGCACTCCTGACGGCAGGGGCACTCTGCCTGACGAGTGCCGTCAGTGCCGCACCGTCGCAGACGGCAGCGCAGGAGACGGTAAAGACCCCGCTGCAGCAGATGCACATGGGGACAAGCGAGGAGAAGAACCGCAGGGCGGAGATTCAGGCGGACTATTTCCGGCATCGCGGCGAGCGCCGCTACATCAATCTCTACAATCTGCACGTATTCCGCCAGTACAAGGAGATGCACGGCATGTCGCTCCACTGGGGACTGACCGTCACGCGCCCCGTCGGCGCGTGGGCGGAGAAGGATGCGCCGGATGTGCGCCTTGACTCGGGGGCGGTCGGCGTCGGCCCTTCCTATATGGTGCGCTGGACGAAGCCCCTCGGGAAAAAATGGGAGGCGTCCCTCGATCTTACGGGCGGCCTCATGGTCTACAACAAGGTGCATCCCGCGCATACGCGAAACTATGACTTCATGTGGCGCATCGGCCCACGCCTCACGTATAATTTCAACGATCGGAATGCGCTCAGCATCGCCTATCTCGGACATCACGTGTCCAACGGGCAGCGTACGAAAAATCCCGGCTACAACGGCGTCGGCGTTTCGATCGGCTATCGGTACACCTACTGATGGCAAAGAAATTTTATGCGGTAAAGCGCGGGCGCAAAACGGGGCTCTTCACCGTCTGGGCAGAGTGCGCGGCACAGGTGAAAGGCTTTCAGGGAGCCGTCTACAAGGGCTTTATGACGGAGGAGGAGGCGCGGGCGTGGCTCGGCGGTGCGGATGCACGGACGGAGCAGCCCCGTGCCGCTGCGGAGATGGCAGCGCCCTCTGCCCCTGATGCGGACTACATCATCCACACGGACGGTTCGTGCCTTCGTAACCCGGGCGGTGCGGGCGGCTGGGCTGCCGTCATCGAGACGACGGCGACGGGCGCGGTCGAGGAGAAGAGCGGCGGCGACCCCGAGACGACGAACAACCGCATGGAGCTGACGGCGGCACTGATGGCACTCAGCGCCGTGCCGGAGGGGGCACGCGTTGCGCTCTATACGGACAGTCAGTATCTGAAGAACGCCTTTACAAAGTTTTGGCTGCCCGCGTGGAAGAAGCGCGGGTGGAAGAAGGCGGATGGCGAGCCCGTGCTGAATCAGGATCTCTGGGTGCAGCTCGATGCGGCGTTTGCCGCGCGGCAGGTGCAGTTCCACTGGGTCAAGGGGCATGCGGGCAACCCGCGCAACGAGCGGTGTGATGCGCTTGCGCGCGCGGAGGCGGAGAAGTTTTAGGACAGTGGCGCATATCGTCTTGTGACACGGTGCAATGTTCCGCGCGAACGCCTCGTTTGCAAGTGGTCGTGCGCTTATCTGCCTAAATACCTGCGCATTGCGAAACGCGCTTCGCTTGAACGACGCAATCCGCAGGGGGCAGAACGCGCACTTCCTCCACTTGCGCCACTAGGGTTCGCTTAGGAACATTGCGCCACCGTCCTTTGGGGTGGAGAATAGCAATACAGATGAGAGGAGGAACGCCGTGCAGCACATATTGGAAGCCATTGGGGCGTTCGTCCTCACGCATCTCGCGAATATCGGGCGCATCGCACTCCTGTACGGGGAGACGATGCGGCAGGTGACGCGCCGCCTGCGCGTGCGGAGCATCGTCTACCAGATGGCGCATCTCGGCGCGGACTCCCTCCTCATCGTCGGGCTGACCCTCCTCTTTACGGGCATTGTGCTCACCCTGCAGATCGCCCATGAGTTCATCCGCTACGGTGCACAGAGCACGATCGGTGCGGTCATTGCGATCGGTATCGGGCGCGAGCTGGGCCCCGTCCTCGTCGGCGTTGTCTGCGCGGGGCGCGTGGGGGCGGCGATTACGGCGGAGGTCTCGACGATGAAGGTCACGGAGCAGATCGACGCCCTGCGCGTCATGGCGGTCAGCCCGGTGAACTACCTCATCGTCCCGCGCATGCTTGCGTGCATGGTCGTTGTGCCGATTCTCACCGTCTTTGGCGACGTGATCGGCGTTCTCGGCGGCTACTTCACGGCGGTGTACTACTCGGGCATCTCGGGCTACACCTTCCTGCACTCCATCACGCAGTATGCGCTCCTCTACGACATGACCGGCGGACTCATCAAGGCGATCTTCTTCGGCAACGTTATCGCCGTCCTCGGCTGCTACTACGGCCTCCACGCGCCGCGCGGGGCGGAGGGCGTCGGTACGGCGACGATGCAGACCGTCGTCACCTCCATCATCGTGATCTTTATCCTGAACGCCGTGCTGACGTTCTTCCTCTTTTGACAAGGCGGTGGCGCAATGATACGACTTGAACACGTCACCAAGCGCTTTGGAACCAAGGAAGCTCTGAAGGACATCACGCTCACGATCAACGAGGGCGAGACACTCGCCATCATTGGCGGCTCGGGCTCGGGCAAATCGACCCTCCTGCGGCTGATGATCGGCCTTGACCGTCCGACGAGCGGGGCGATCTATATCGGTGCGGACGACATCGCAGCGATGGACGAGGCGGCGCTCGACCGCGTGCGTCTGCGCATGGGCATGGTGTTCCAGTACTCCGCCCTCTTTGACTCGATGAGCGTCGGCGAGAACGTCGCCTTCGGGCTGCGTGAGCACACGGATAAGAGCGACGCTGAGATCCGCAGCATCGTCGCGGAGAAGCTCGCCCTCGTCGGACTGCCCGATGCGGCAGAGATGATGCCGCAGGAACTTTCGGGCGGCATGAAAAAACGCGTGGGGCTCGCGCGTGCGATTGCGACCGACCCCGCCATCATCTTCTATGACGAGCCGAGTTCGGGGCTCGATCCCATCATGACGGCGAAGATCGACGAACTCATCATCAGTATGCAGAAAAAACTTGGCGTGACCTCCGTCGTCGTCACGCACGACATGGCAAGTGCGTGCCGCATCGCCGACCGTATCGCCATGATCTACGACGGGGCGCTCATTGCCGTGGACACGACGGAGCGTTTTCAGGACATCAAAGACGAGCGCGTACAGGCATTTTTCCGTACGATGCATCACCGCAAGGAGGCAGGAGCATGAGTGCAGAGGCAAAGGTGGGGGCGTTTACCCTCGGAGGCGCGATCCTCCTGATCGCTGTCGTCGTATTCTTCGGCGGACTGCGCCTCGGCAGCAGCAGCGATTACACGCTGTACGCGGGATTTCACCGCGCCGTCGGGCTGAATCCGGAGGCACAGGTGCTCCTCTCGGGCGTGCCCGTCGGGCATGTGCAGGACGTTGTGAGCGACGGGACGGGCGTCACCGTCTCCATGATCATAGAGCGTGGGGTGAAGATCCCACGCGGCTCTGCCGTCACCATCGGGCAGCCCGGCATCATGGGGGATAAATTCATCATCATCACGCCGAACGGGAACAGCGATACCTACGCAAACGGCGACTATCTCTACGGCACGGATGAGATGGGGATGGACACGATGTTCGTCGAGCTGAACAAGATGATCGTCCTCGTGCAGGAGATGCTCACCTCCGTCAACGCCATCGTGGGCGCACCGGGCTTCCAGACCTCCGTCGTGCAGCTTGCCGTCAACATGGAGCATATCACGGCGAACCTCGACGGGCTCACGGCGACACTGGAGCAGATGGCGGCGGAGAATCGCGGCGACCTGCGCGGCATCCTCGTGAATATGAACACCATGACGGCGAACCTCGCGCAGAGCACGGCGAGCGTCGAGCGCATCATGGCGAACCTTGAGAGCGTCGGAGCAGACCCCGCGACGGCGGAGAACCTGCGCCAGACGCTTGCGAACATCACCGACGCCTCGGGGCGCATCGCACGCATCGCCGCGGGCATCGAGGCGGTGGCGGGCGACCCGCAGACACAGGAGGATGCACGTGCCCTCATTCACAACGCGCGCACGATGACGGACAAGGCGGGCGGACTGATGGGACGGCTCAGCAGCATCAAGGTCACACCGAAGGTGGACATTATGTATAGCGGCAAGGCGGATGACTGGCGGACGAATTTCAACCTCGACGTCGGTGAGCAGCAGGGCATGTACGCCTCCTTCGGCGTGGACGACATCGGCGGCGGGGACAAGGTGAGCGCCCAGCTCGGCAAGCGCGGCAGCGCGTTCGGTGCACGTGCGGGCGTGATCGGCGGCGCAGCAGGTGTTGGCGTCGACGCCTATGCGGGGGATAAATTCAAATTCTCCGCCGATGCCTATAACCCGAACGACCTCACCGTGCGCCTGCGCAGCCAGTATCAGCTCAGCGGCGGCACTTACCTCTTCGGCGAGTGGAATGCGGTGAACGACCGCCAACGCCGCGCCTTTTATACGGGCATCCGACAAGAGTTTTGAACGTACAGATTGACGCGCAGTAAAATATGTATATAATGTAGTTATAATGGTTGGGCTGTTCTTTGCGTGGGCGGAGGATGGGGAAATGATCGATCTGTATTTGTCCGATGGCACAGGGGCGATGCCTGTCAACCCTATAAAATAAAACAAATGCTCTATAGCAGAAAGGGAGACTGCTATAGGGCATTTTTTATCGAAAAATCGATGGGTCGCTATGCTTTTTTATGGATTCTTTTCTTTTATAAAAATGGTTACAATTTAACTTGACAGCGAGAGAAAAATCGTATATTTTAGGACGACAGAACTAGGAAGGCCCAAGGAAGGGAGGGTAGAGGTTCATGCGAGGGAAAGGTAAAAGGGGACGACATTTAGCGCGCTATGTGTCGATTTTTTTGTTGTCCGGAGGATATACGCTTCCCTCGCTTCTGCCGGTGTATGCCGCGCCTGTGACGGGACAAAGCGTCACGGTCGATGCCTCGCATCCTGCGGTGAGAATTGCCGATCCGGGCAATACACCGACGGGAGAGCCGACACATCTTGCCGTGGTGGGCGCCGATGCTCCGGCGGGAAACGTCGGGGCTGTCACCGGAAATAGTCTGACGATTCAGGCGACTGCCTCATCGACGATGGCTGTCGTTTTGAACCTCTATGCGGGCAGGACGCTTGGTACGGGGGATGCGAATGGCAACACGCTGACGATCGACGGCAGATACTCCTTCCCTGAACTGATTCCGAACATGATGAATCCGTTGCTGCCGGGCTACAAGCCGCTCATTTATGGTGGCTATACACAAAATGGAAATGCGGACGGCAACACCGTCATCATCAAGGATGTGGTTGACACAGGAGCCAACCAACCGAACCCCTATGCGTATACCGGACTGACCTACAGCGGGACGGTCTACGCCGGCTATACGGCGGGCGGCGGTACGGCGCACGGGAACCGCGTTGTGCTGCACAATGCACAGGCGCTCGGCAACGTCAATATATACGGCGGCAACAATCCTGCGAATCGGAGCGGCAACAATGTGCTGCAGATCACGTCGAAGAACAACCGTGTCGCGGGCATTTACGGCTTTAAGACGATGGAGTTCGTCCTCGACAACAGCCTGAATGCGGCAGACAGCATCTGGTCGAACGCCCATCTGGTGGCGGACTACATGCTCTACGTGCGCGACAATACGCTGCAGAGTCTCGATTGGGATCAGCTTGTCGTCAAGAACTATCAGGCGTGGTTCGACCATCAGATCGCGCTGGGGAAAAAGCGCCCCGTCCTCTATCTCTATTTTCCTGCCGCAATGACGGTCTGGGGCTACGCGCCGACGCTTCTCTATAACAACGGCGACTACGAGTACGGCAAGACGGCGACCTCCTACACGAACGGGGCGGGCATCGAGAACCCCACGGAGATCTGCGCAGCTTCGCAGTTCCGTCTGCTGGGGCTTCGCTATAAGAATGCGACGGAGACGCTGACGGCACAAACGCCGCAGCTTCATGAGTCCTCCCCGAAGGGCTCGTATGCGGGCGTCTCCATCTACGGCAATACGACGGAGAACAACAAGCTCACCATCACGGCGGGCACGCATACGGCGGCGCGCGCGGGCTATACGATTGCGAAGAACGGCAGCACGAAGAACAATACGCTCACGATCACGGGCGGCACGGTCGGGGAGGCATACGGCGGCTGGACGGAGGGGAAGAACCTCCTCGCGAGCACAACCGTGGATGAGACGCATCCGGTCACCGTGAATACGGGCGCGAACGCCGAGGCGGAGGGCAATACACTCAACCTCTCGGGCGGCACGATCGGCGCGAACGGCAAGATCGCGGGCGGCTATATCGCAAAGTATACGCTGCACCAGACGCATCCCGTATCGGCGGGCGACGCGAAGACGAACAAAGTCAATATCTCGGGCGGTACGATCGGCAACAATACGGCAATCTACGGCGGCTATACCGAGGGTACGGGCAATGCGACGGATAACGAGGTCACGATCTCGGATGGCACGTTCGGCAACGGCATAAAAATCCATGGCGGCGCTACGGCAGGCAATCCTACAGCGAGCACTGCAACGGCGAGCAAGGCGACGGGCAATAGCGTCACGATTACGGGCGGCACGTTCGGCACGGGTATGGATATCTACGGCGGCAAAGTGGGTGATTCGGGCAAGGCGACGGGAAATACGATCACGCTCGGGGCAGACGATCTCGCGATGGGCGGCGTATTTCTGCACGGCGGCTATGGCAGCATGGCATACGATGTCATGACGGACAACACGCTGAACGTCAAGGGGAAGAATATCACCGTGCGCGGCGTGGAAAACTTCGGCAAGGCGAATTTCGACCTTGTGAACAAGGCAGTCGGCGACACCCTGCTCAAGATCACGGGCGGCGCGACGAATAAGATCGACTGGGCGGGCGTGGAGGTCGAGTTGTTGCCGACCTACAGCTTTACGCCGAAGTCCTACGAGAAGCGTCTCTTCACCCTCATGGACAATGAGGACGGCATTAGCTTTATGAAGGGGACGACGGACACGTATGCGACCATCGGGGCGAAGGAGCGCACGTTTGGCAACTACGAGTTCGTCATCGACACGGACAACCACACGGGACATGCGACGCGCTATGTCTATGCCGATGGATTCCAGTTCAAGGACAATACTGCCGCGACCTATACATCGGCGGAGGGAACGCACGATGCCGCATGGGCAGGGCGCACCGCGACAGGCAACAAGGTCGAGGGAAACAAACTCACCGTCACGGGTGGGTCTGTTACGAATGCCTACGGCGGCTTCGTCGTGAACAACAAGCGCGACGCATCGGGCAATCCGCTCACGACGGGCGACGCCGACAACAATACGCTCATCCTTGCAAAGGATGCGGCGAATCCGTCTGCTGCGGCGCCTGCCGTCACGGGCAGCGCCTACGGTGCGCTCGTCAAGACGAAGGCGGGCAGCGCGACGAACAACAAGGTGGACTTCTCGGCGGGGCATGTCGCGGGCAGTCTCTACGGCGGCGCGCTGACGGCGACGGGCGCGACGGGCGCGGCGACGGGCAACACGATCACCATCACGGGCGCGGCGACGGTCGGCGGCGATGTCTATGGCGGCTATACGACGGGCACGGGGGCGACGACGGGCAACACAGTGAACCTCGGCGACGGCACGGAGGCGGGGAAACTCACCACGGCCGCAGGGTCGGCGACGGTGGCGGGCACGATCTACGGCGGCAGCAATGCGTCGAATACAACGGGCAATGTCCTCAATGTCAACGGCAATGCCACGGTCGGCAACATCAAGAACTTTGCCGCAGTGAATTTCCACTATGCGAGTGCGACGACGAATACGGCGAGCCCCATGCTGAAGATCACGGATGGCACGGCAACCGCCTTGGATTGGAGTACCTTTGGCTATACGGGCGGCATCCCGTCGGGCGGGAAGCTCACGCTCATGCAGAACGCCGCGAATATCAGCGTGGCGAACTACACGGGGGCGCGGGAGATCACGAGCACGAGCACCACGAGCGAAGTCGCCATCGATACGCTAAACCACACGGCGACCTCGACGGCGATCGTCGTCAGCGGCTATACCTACCACGGGGTGGATGATACGCCTGCCGCAAGTACGGGCAGCAGCAGCGAAGACATCTGGGCGGGGCGCTCCATCATCGGCAACGCGACGACGGCGAACAAGCTCACGCTCAAGAACGGCACGACCCACCGCGATGCCTACGGCGGCTGGACGGCGGGCACGGGCACGCTCAAGACGCCAACGAAGGACAGCACGGGCAACGCGGTGGATCTCCAGAATGCCACGGTGCGCAACGTCTACGGCGGGTTCACTGCGAGCACGGGCGGCAGTGCAACACTCAATGTGGTCAAGGTCTCGGGCGGCACGGTTGCGGCGGATGCGTCCGGCGTCGGCGGAAATGTCTACGGCGGGTTTATTTCGCATACCGGTGCGGGAAATGCCACGGGCAATGCGGTCACCATCACGGGCGGCACGATGAAAGATGTCTACGGCGGCTATACGAATGGCACTGGTCAGACGACGGGCAATACCGTCACCATCGGTGATGGGACGAATGCCCTTCCCACGGGGACGAGCATCGCGGGCTATCTCTATGGCGGCAACCAGGCGGCCGATACGGGCAACAAGCTCGTGGTCAATACCCCGGTCAGCGTCAAGAACATCAAGAAGTTTGAAACGCTGAGCTTCAACCTCGCGAAGAATGTCTATGCGGCAAATCCGCTCCTCTCCCTGACGGACGGCGTGCAGACGGGCGGGCTCGACTGGGCGAAGGTGGATGTCACATTTCCCTCGTCATTTACGCCGAGCTCCTATAAAGAGCGGCTGGTCACGCTCATGCACAACACGAGCGGCATCAGCTTCATGAAGAACGGCGTCGATACGTACACGCCCATCAAGGAAAAGCGGCGCACGAGCGGCGACTTTGAGTATGTCACCGATACGGACAGCCACGGCGTGACGGCAACGCAGGATGTCTATGTGAACGGCTTCCGCTTCCGCAACAACCTGTCTGCCGTCTATCAGGCGACGGACGGGACGAACCTTGCCGCATGGGCGGGGCGCACGGGCGTCGGCAACAAGGTCGAGCAGAACAAGCTCACCGTCACGGGTGGGTCTCTTACCCATGCCTATGGCGGCTATGTCGAGAATCATCTGTACGATGCGGCAGGCAATCTGCTCACGACGGGCGATGCCGAGAGCAATGCGCTTGTTATTGCAGCAGATGCAGCGAATCCGTCTGCTCTGCCGCCTGCCATTACGGGCGATATCTACGGCGCCAAGGTCATGGTGAAGGATGGCGCGGCAAAGAAGAATACGGCAGCGATCTCGGGCGGCACGGTGACGGGAAATGTCTACGGCGCCGCGCTCACGGCTGTCGCTGCGACGAAGAACGCAGAGGAGAACGGCGTCAGCATCTCAGGCGGCACGGTGACGGGCAATATCTACGGCAGTGCCGTTCTCGATGCGGGTGCGTCGGGCAAGGTCACAAAGAGCAGTGTCAGTATCACGGGCGGCGCGATCACAGGGGATGTCTTTGGCGGCTTTACGGGCGGCACGGGCGATGCGGGCGAGAATACCGTGGAGATCACGGGCGGCACGCTTGCGGGCAATGTGACGGGCGGCCGTGCGCTCAGCGGCGATGCGGACAGCAACACGGTGCGCGTCGCGGTCAATGCGGGCAGCGTCACGGGCGGCAGCTCGACGGGCGGCTCTGCCTCGCACAACAAGGTGTACATCACGAATGCCTCCATCACAGGGGATGTCACGGGCGGCAGCGGCTCGGTGACGACGGACAACGTGATCCACCTGCAGGGAGCAGCGGTCACGGGCGACGTGATCGGCGGCACGGCGGGCAGCACGGACAACGTCCTCGCTCTCCACTACAGTGCGGCGCGTCCGACGAATCGGATTCATGACTTTTCCAATATCCAGAAGCTCCATTTCTATCTGGATGAGAATGTTGACGGGTCGATGCCGCCGATGCTGCAACTCGGCGTTGCCGCGAAGAACATCGCGACACTCGACGTCGGTTTTGGCATCGCGGGGCACGCGCGGCGGCTCAGGGACAGCGATACGATCCATCTCATGAAGCTCACGCCGGGCGGCACGCTCACCATCGCCGGGTCAACGCAGGCGAATATCGTCACGGGCATGCAGGGCGTCTCCATCCTCTATGACTTCGAGCTCATGCGTCAGGGCACGGATGAGCTGGTGGCGCGGGTGCTGCGTGCGACGATCAACAGCGGCAGCAAGTCCTTTGCCGAGCCGCGCTGTGGGGCGACGGACTTCATCAATCGCGGGGCCGACCTTCTGGCGGCGTCGGGGATTTCCTCGGCGGCGAAGGAGGGCGGTCGGGCGGAGGAGGATGAAAAGCGCGGCTATCAGCTCTGGGCAGCGATGAGCCAGGGCACGATGCGTGCCGAGACGGGCTCCTATGTCACGACGACCGGCTACAACCTCAGTGTTGGCTGGGCAAAGGAGGGGAAGCTCAGGGCGGCTAAGACGCTCTTTACCCCTTTCGTGGAGTACGGAAGGGGCACCTACCATACCTATCTCGACGACGGCCCGCATGGCAGCGGCAAGATCAGCTACCTCGGCGCGGGGCTCATGGGGCGCATCGAACGCCCCAATGGACACTGGCTGGAGGCGGCGCTCCACGGCGGCAGGGTGCGCAGCGACTACACGGGCACAATCTCTGCCGGGACGGTCTCGACCTACGACAGTGGAAACACCTACTATGCGGCGCATATCGGCATCGGAAAGACACGGCTGCTCCGCACGGGTGATACACTGAACACCTACCTGCGGTACTTCTATTCACGGCAGGACGGTACGAGCGCAGAGCTCAATACGGGCGAAACCTACGATTTCGATGCGGTTGCGTCGCATCGTATGAGAGTCGGATTCACCTTCTTGCACCGCGAGGATACGAGCAAGGAGATCTATGCGGGTCTTGCATACGAGTACGAGTTTGATGGTGAGGGGGCAGCATCCGTCCAGGGGCTTGCCACCGATAGCCCCGCCCTGCGCGGCGGCAGTACGATGGTCGAGCTGGGCTATCGCTTTATCCCGCCGGACAGCCGTCTATCTTGGCACATCCACATGGCGGGCTGGCAGGGAACGCGGCGCGGCATGACGGGGAATATACAGGTCAGCTGGGCACTTTGATTCAGCGCAATATGGGACTGCCGCACGTGCGGCAGTCCCTCTTTTGTCTCCTTGTCAAGGACGCTCGAAAATGATAGAATAAATAGGATGCAATTCTGCATCAGCGAAGGGGAGCGTATGCATCTGAAAATCCGTATTCTTGACAAGTATATATTTCGTGAGGTCTTTCTGTCCTTTCTCTTTGCCATCTGTGCGTTCTCGGCAGTGTTCATCGGCTCGGGTACGCTTTTTCGCATTGCACAGTACATCACGGACTACGGGGCATCCCTGCCGTCCGTCATAAAGATATTCGTGTTCAGTCTGCCCGGAGTCGTCATGTGGACGTTCCCCATGTCGATGCTCCTCGCGAGCCTTCTGACGTTTGGACGGCTCTCCTCGTCGAGCGAGATCACGGCAATGAAGTCCTGCGGCATCGGCTTTGGCCGTATTGCTGCGCCCGCGATCCTGCTTGGCTTTCTCGTGAGCGTTGGTGCGATTCTCTTCAACGAGCACGTCGTCCCGCGCGCGAATACGGCGTATCGCAACGTGATCTACTACGAGATCGAGGGCAACTCGGGCATGAAGTCGCAGGAGCACGTCATCATCAAGGAGATCGAGGGCGGCAAGATCAAGCGCCTCGTCTACGCGCGCTCCTTCAATGCCGAACAGCAGCAGCTGACGGGGGTCAGCCTGCAGATCTTCGGCGCGGACGGCAAGGTCTCGCACGTCGAGAACGCCGAGTATGCCGAGTGGACGGGCAGCGAGTGGATCATGCACAAGGGGGATGTCTACGACATCGCAGATGAACATCTTGAGCGGCGGATGCGCTTTGAGACGCAGGTGCTCCCCGTGGAGAAGGATCCGCGCCAGATCATCCGCGAGCAGAAAGCCCCCGAGGAAATGACGATGCGCGAGCTGCGCCATCAGATCGCGCTTATGCAGACGCAGTATGTCAACACGAGCAAGCTCGAGGCGGAGCTCTATCAGCGCGTCTCTGTCCCCATGGCGAGCCTGATCTTTACGCTGATCGGCGTGCCGCTCGGGCTCCAGCCGACGCGCAACTCGTCCTCGGCAGGGTTTGCGATGAGCGTCATCATCATCTTTATCTACTACGCGCTGATGACCATGGGAAATGCCTTTGCACGCGGCGAGGTGCTTCCGCCGATGCTTGCCGTATGGATTCCGAACATCGTCGGCATCATCGCGGGCATCATCCTCCTGCGGCGCGCATCGCGCTGAGGTTCGCTGCTGCTCTTGTCTGACGCATGAAGGAGGTGACGTCATGTACGGTGTTACGCTGATTCTCGTGCTCGCTGTCGTCGGCGGCGTCATCGCCGTCATCGGCGACCGCCTCGGCACGCGCATCGGAAAGAAAAAACTTACGCTCTTTGGGCTGCGCCCGCGCCATACGGCGGTGGTCGTCACGATCTTTACGGGTGTCTGCATCACGACGGTGACCTTCGGCATCCTCGCGGCGGCATCGGAGAATGTGCGGACAGCGCTCTTTGGCATGGATCGGCTGAACGCCATGATCGCGGATACGCGTGCGGCACTCGATGCGACGGCATCGGCACTCACCTCGGCGGAGGATGCAAAGCAGCAGGCGGATGCGGAACTCGCGAAGTCCGAGGAGGAGATCGCCGGACTGCGCAGTGAGCAGGACGATCTGCGCGCAGAGTCGGAACGCCTCTCGGCGGGCAACCGTGCGCTCATGATGGAAAAGGAAGGGCTGATCTCACTCAATGGCCGGCTCTCGGGCGAGAACGCCAAGCTCCTGACGGACATCGACGAGCTCGGCGTGCGTGCCAATGTCCTGCGCGAGAACATCGTGAACCTGCGCGAGGGCAACATCGTCTATCAGGCGGGGGAGATCATCGCGAGCGGAACGATTCCTGCGGGGCTGACGCGCGACGAGGTGGAGCGCGGGCTGGAGGGCATAGCGCAGCTCGGCACGCGCAACGCCTCGACGCGCCTCGGTGAGAACCACACGGATCAGGATATATGGATCTATGGGCCGGAGTATGAGTCGGCGGTTCAGACCATCATGAACAGTCCCGTGGACATGGTCGTGCGCATCGTCGCTGCGGGCAATCTCGTGCGCGGCGATGAGATCCGCGCGACCATCCAGCTGTACCCGAACCGCATCATCTACCGCGGCGGCGAGCTGATCGCCGCACGTGTCTACGCACCGGAGGGGCAGGGACCTGCCGCGGAGCAGGCCGTCGTCTCCTTCCTGCGCGATGTAAATGAGGCGGCGTCGGCAAAGGGGATTCTCCCCGATCCGATTCGCGGGACGGTCGGCGTGATCGAGGGGGCAGAGTTCTATGGCCTCGTGCAGGAGCTGATGGCGCATACGGGGAACGTCGTCCTCTCCGCCTATGCGGCGGCCGATACGGATGCGATGGGTCCCCTGCGCCTGCGCTTCAAGGTCGAAAGTGAGAGCGGCAGTTGAGCGGCGCAGTTCTCGCCGTTGACCCCGGGCGCGAGAAATGCGGCGTCGCTGTCCTCGCGGCAGACGGCACAGTGCTCCTGCAGGAGGTCGTGCCGACGGCGCAGCTCGCAGCGACGGCGGCGCGTCTCATCCATACGTACGCACCGACGGTGATCATGGGCAACGGGACGACGAGTGCGGCGGCAAGGGCTCGCATTGAGGAACTCGGCACGGAGGTCACCCTCGTTGATGAGTATCGTACGACGGACGCGGCAAAGGTGGCCTACTGGACGGCGCACCCGCCGCGCGGCTGGCGGCGGCTCATACCGCGTGGGATGCTCGTACCGCCCGTGCCGGTGGACGATTTCGTCGCCGTGATACTTGCACAGCGATATTTGACAGAAGTGTCGCAATAAAGTAAGATGAAACCATATACATCTTTAAGGAGAGCAATCATTCATGCCCGATAATGTCTTAGCCTTTCTGGTCGCGCTCGGCGTGGCACTCCTGCTGACCCCCGCTGTGATCGCCTTTGCGCGCCGCACGGGGGCACTCGACAAGCCCGACGCGCGCAAGGTGCACGTGCGCCCCATTCCGCGCATCGGCGGCATCGGCATCTATGCGGCGTTCATGGTGTCGATCCTCGTTCAGCTCACCTTTGTCGACCTCACGCCCGAATACATGACGAGCCTCATCGGCCTCATGGTCGGCGGCACGATCATCGTCGCCATCGGCATCATCGACGACTACTGCGACCTGCCGGCAAAAGTGAAGCTGCTCGGGCAGATCATCGCGGCGGCCGTGGTCGTCATCGGATTCGATGTACGCATTGATGTCATCACCGACCCGCTCGGTGACTATATCTACCTTGAATTCCTTGCGATTCCGGCGACGATCTTCTGGATCGTCGGGCTGACGAATACCGTCAACCTCATCGACGGGCTGGACGGACTGGCGGCGGGGGTGTCCTCCATCGCGGCGCTGACGATCTTCCTCGTCGCCATGGAGGAGGGGATCCCGCCCGTCGCCATGGTCACCATTGCCCTCGCGGGGGCTGCGATGGGCTTCCTCTACTACAACTTCAACCCTGCGCGCATCTTTATGGGCGACACGGGGAGTATGTTCCTCGGCTTTATGCTCGCGGGCATCTCTGTCGTCGGTGCGGTCAAGAGCGCGGCGACCATCGCCCTCATCGTGCCGATTCTCGCGCTCGGCCTGCCGATCCTTGACACAACGTTTGCCATTGTGCGGCGCGCGCGCAACCACCGCCCGATCTTCAAGCCGGACAAGGGACATCTGCACCACCGCCTTCTCGCACACGGCTTCAGCCAGAAACAGGCGGTGCTGCTCATGTATGTCGTCAGCGCGCTGTTCGGCCTGTGTGCACTCGCGCTGACGGCGGTCAGCATCCAAGCGGCGGCACTCATCATACTGCTCGTCGCGGCGGCGGTATTCGTCGGCGCGCGCAAGCTGGGCATCCTCGGCATGGATGTTCCGCAGAAGTAGCCTACCCCGCGCTCACATGCGGAGCGAGGTGTTCACGGGGGACACATACGACATTTTATATACGTGCTGCTATTCGCAGAGAGGAGCAGAGGAGAATGACCGGCAAAATCAAAGTCATGTCGATCTTTGGGACGCGCCCGGAGGCGATCAAGATGGCGCCCGTCGTCATGGAGCTGGCGCGCCATCCGGAGGAGATTGAGACACAGACGCTCGTGACGGCACAGCATCGGGAGATGCTCGATCAGGTGCTCCATCTCTTTCACATCGTTCCCGACTACGATCTCAACATCATGGCGGCGGGGCAGACACTCTTTGACATCACCACGCGCGCCATGCAGGGCATCAACGAGGTGTTCCAGAAGGATCGCCCCGACCTCGTCCTCGTCCACGGCGATACGACGACGACCTTTGCGGGGGCACTCGCCGCGTTCTATCATCAGATCCCCGTCGGACACGTTGAGGCGGGACTGCGGACGCACGACATCTACTCCCCGTTCCCCGAGGAGATGAACCGCCGCCTGACGGGCGGCATCGCGACCCTGCACTTTGCCCCGACGCCGACGGCACACGATAATCTGGCGGCAGAGGGCGTGCCCGAGCGGCGCATCTTCGTCACGGGCAATACCGTCATCGACGCACTGCATCATACCGTACGCCCCGACTACGTCCTCCCGCCGGAGCTTTCGCAGGTGGACTTTGAGCACCACCGCGTCCTCCTCGTGACGACACATCGCCGCGAGAACCTCGGCGAGCCGATGCGCCACGTCTATCGTGCCATTCACGACATCGTGGACGAGATGGGGGACGTGGAGGTCGTCTTCCCCGTACACCGCAATCCGAAAGTACGCGAGATCGTACGTGAGGAGCTGGGCGGGCTGGCGCACGTCCACCTCATCGACCCACTGGAGTACGAACCGTTCGCCAATCTCATGGCACGCGTGGACATCGTGCTTACGGACTCGGGCGGGATTCAGGAGGAGGCACCTGCGCTCGGCAAGCCTGTCCTCGTCCTGCGCGACACGACGGAGCGCCCCGAGGCGGTGACGGCGGGCACGGTGCATCTCATCGGCACGGCACAGGAGCGCGTCTACGCCGAGACCAAGCGTCTCCTCACCGATCAGGCGGCGTACGCGGCAATGGCGGAGGCGGTCAATCCATACGGCGATGGGGAGGCGGCACGCCGCATCATCGAGGCGATTCTCTATCACGCGGGACACATCCACACGCCGCCGGAGCCCTTTCGCGGCGCGTGACGGCTCGGTGTGAGAGAGGAGGGGACGCCGATGCAGGAAAAGAAGCCAATGCCGTCGGGGATGGCAGATGCCATGCGCGCCTTTGGGCTGCTCTCGGGGGTCGGCATCTACTTTGTCGTCTTTCTCGGCATCTTCCTCTTTCTCGGCCAATGCGCCGATGATTTTCTCGGGACGGGGCGCGTCTGCACCATCACGGGCATCCTCCTCGGCTTTCCCGCTGCGATCTACTCACTCTATCGGCAGCTGAAGTATTTCAAGCTGGTGTAACGCCGTGCGTATGGGACGCACGGCGTTCGGATTTATGGGAGATATATGACATGGGGAACAAGACCGTAAACGAAGTTATGCAGAAGATGATTGCTTACTCGGAGGGCAACCTGCACGATATAGCACACTTTATGAAGGTCTATGCCTTTGCCCGCACCATCGGCGTCGCGGAGAATCTCACGCCGACGGAGCAGGAGACCGTGGAGATCGCCGCGATTCTACACGACATCGCCTGTCCGCTCTGCCGTGAGAAATACGGCAACACAAATGGCAATCATCAGGAGGAGGAGGGCGGCCCTCTGACGGAGGAGTTCCTCAAGGACATCGACCTCCCTGTGGGGATGGCGGAGCGCCTCGTCTACCTCGTCAGCCACCACCATACGTATAACGATGTGGACGGGCGCGACTATCAGATCCTCCTTGAGGCAGACTTCCTCGTCAACGCCGACGAGAGCCACATGGGGGCTGCGGCGATACGCAACTTCCGCGACCACGTATTCAAGACGGCGACGGGCACGCATCTGCTCGAGACGATCTATCTGTAAAGGAGTGTGTCATCCATGCCGGATACCACAGGTCTGCCGACGTTTAAGTATCATCCGCATCTGTACGAGGGGGATGAGGTCAGCTTCCAGCATGGCGTCTGCGAATGCTGTGGACAGGAAGTGGATGCGTACATCGATTTGATGTACTGCCGTGCAGATGTCAACTGCATCTGCCTCAACTGTGTGGCAAGCGGTGCCGCCGCCGCGAAATTCCACGGGGATTTCGTTCAGGATGCGGAGCCCGGCGTGACTGACCCGGAGAAGATCAAGGAGCTCTTTCAGCGGACACCGGGCTACTGCAGCTGGCAGGGCGAGCACTGGCTGACGTGCTGTGACGATTTTTGTGCCTACCTCGGCACGGTCGGCACGAAGGAGCTTGAGGAGATGGGGATTGCCGACGCTGTCATTGACGAATACGAGGCGCGGGATGAGTATGCGGATATTCGCGATGTCCTCGTGAAGGACGGCGCGCTCTGCGGCTATCTCTTTCAGTGTCTGCACTGTGGTGCACATCACCTGTGGGTGGATGCGGACTAGGGAATCACGGATCAATAAAAAAACGATGAAAACGCCCCGCAGGGCTGACCTGCGGGGCGTTGCTGTATATTCGGCTGTATCTTGGTCGTTTTCTCAGCTCTGTTCCGTCATGGCGGCGGCGAGTGCTGCACCGAGGGCGGAGCCGGCGTTTTCGAGAATGATCTGGATGTTGACCGCCTCGTCGAGGAGGAGCTTGTCGAGTGCGCCGCGCAGATGGTGCGCGACGAGGGGCACCTTCTCGTAGACCGAGCCATCCACGGCGATGAACTGGTTCTCTGCCTTGGTCTCACCCGCGCGGTGACGGATGATGCCCGCGTAGGTTGCGGCGACGATGTGCGCGGAGCGCTGGATCACCGTCCCCGCGAGATCCTGCATGAGTGCACGGTCGGCGGCGGAAAAGGTCATGCCCGTCTTGGCCTCGATGATCGCGCCCGCGGCGTGACGGTCGAGGAAGGCATCTGCCACGATGGCAGAGAGCTCGATGCTCGTGAAGGGATACGAGGCTCCCTCCTCCCCGAGGAGATCGGCGAGTGCCGAGCCGTAGAGCATCCCGAGGTAGCGTCCCGATACCATTTTTTCGAGCCGCTGTGCACCGGGCTGCTCGGAACAGGCGTCGATGGCATCATCGTATTTCGAGAAGGGGAGGCGGTTGAAGCCGCCCGACTCCATGTTGATGACCATGGGCTTCTCGCTGCCGTCCGCGAAGTTCTCAAAATAGCAGGTGTTCTGCCCCGTGGCGTAGATCGAGCCGATGTAGGTGTGCTCGCGTTTGTACGCCGCCGCGAGGAGCACGGCAACCGTGTCGTTGATGACGGCGACGGGCACGACGTTCTTCATGCCGCGCCGCATGAGTGCATCCTCGAGGAGATCGTTTACGACCTTGCCCTCGACGCCCTGCGTCGCGAACTCCTTCGTCCATGTGATGAGCCGCGCGTTGCAGAGATTCGTCTGCTCCGAGGGGAAGGAGAAGGTGTGGCCGAGCAGATACTTGGTCTCGTGGTCGCCCTCGATTGCCTCGTCGATGATCTCGGCGAGGAAGTCGAACATCTCATCCGCCGTTGCATCCGCGCAGACGTAGTCGTAGACGCCGGGGAGGGTGAGCGGCTTGGCAACCTTGCTTTCGACCTTATACTTGCCGCTGCCGTCGAGGCGGAGGCGGAGGGCGCGGACGTTCGTCCCGCCAAAGTCAAGTGCGAGGAATGTGCCGGTCTCTCTGCCCGTCGGCAGCCCCGCAAACGTGCGGAGCATCCGCAGGCTCGCGCCTTCTTTGTGCGCAAGCCCTGCGTGCATCTCGGCGCGAAAATCATCGGCAATGTGGTGCAGCGTATCGTCGTCCAAGGTAAAGGCTGCCTTGATTTCCTTAAATTTCTTATGATCCAGTTCCATGATTTTCCCCTCCCCGTATCAGCAAAAATGATCGAGCATCGCACCGACGCTCGGGAATACCGCGCGCGCCTGTTCCTGAATCGCGGGGCGCGCCGTAGTCAGTGAAAACCCGTCAAATGCCTTCAGCATAGGAAGGTCATTCGTCTCATCGCCGATGGCGTAGATCTCCGCATCCTCCCAGCCCATGACGCGGAGAAGGGTACTGATGCCCTCGTCCTTGCCGATGCCAGCGGGCGTGATGTCAAGGCTGCATGCGTTCGGAAAGGCGTGGATGAGGTCGCCGAGCTTCGCGTTCAGTACCTCTGCGCATGCATTGGACTGCTCCGGCTCCGGAAAGCCGAGGGAGAACTGATGGATCTTCGTCAGCCCCGCGATGTCGGATTCCTCAATATAGGTGATGGGGAAGTCCCACTCCTTTGCCTCGCGCTCGATCCACGAGCCCTCGGAATGGTGGCAGAGGTAGGTTGTATCTGCCGCCGAGAAGGCAAAGTGGAACGATTTCTGCGCCGTCGGCTCGGCGGCGATTGCCGTCAGCGCGCGCGGTGCGATCTCCGCCTGAAAGCGTACCGCATCGTCCGTGCCGCGGATGATGCCGCCGTTGTTGCAGACCGTGTAGTCGAATTCAACGCCGTAGGCGCGCAGCTGCGGGACGAGCATCCCGTAGTCACGCCCCGAGACGACGCCGAACTTATGCCCCGCTGCGCGCCAGCGGGCGATGCCCTCCTTCGTCTCGGCGTCGATTTTGCCGCCGCGCAGGAGTGTCCCATCATAGTCGCTTGCCGCTACTTTCATCCGATTTCCTCCTCATAGACGATGGCTTCGAGCGGGCGCAGCGCGTACAGCGGCGCATCCGCATAGTTTCCGATGAGGCGCGTTCCGCGCAGCAGCTCTGCGGGGAGCGCTGCCTGCTCTGTCGTAAAGTTGACCGCTGTGACCGTGCGGCGGTTCCCCTCTGTTCGCGCAAACGCATAGATCTGTTCGCTGTCCTTCAGCAGCTCCTCATACTTGCCGCGCAGCAGAAGTGGATGTTCCGTCCGCAGGCGGATGAGTTTCTTGTAGTAGGCGAGAACGGAGTTCGCATCCTTTTCCTCTGCCGCCGCGTTGACGGCAGGATAGTTCTCGTTGACGGGCAGCCATGGTGTGCCCGTCGTAAAGCCCGCATGTGCGGTATCATCCCACTGCATCGGCGTGCGCGCGTTGTCGCGGCTGTTGAAATGAACGAAGGACAGTGCCTCAGTGGGAGAGTATCCCTCCGCGCGCGCCAGTTCGTACTGTCCGTGTGAGGAGATGTCGTCATAGTCGGAGATGCTGTCCCATGCGACGTTCGTCATGCCGAGCTCCTCGCCCTCGTAGATGAAGGGCGTGCCGCGCAGGGTGAGCAGCACCGTGGCGAGTGCCTTTGCTCCGAGGACGGGGTCGGCGTCCTTCGGGAGGAAGTAGTTCACCGAGCGCGCGCGGTCGTGGTTCTCAAAGTAGATTGGGCACCAGCCCTCGCGGGCGACCCCCGCCTGACTTGCGGAGAGCGCCGCCTTGAGCTTTGTTAGCTTCCACGGCTGCATCTTGCACCATGTCTCGCCGCTTTCATAGGGGACGAGGACGTGGGCAAACTCAAAGAGCATGGAGAACACGCCGTTTTCGCCGACCCAGTCGGGGAGCTCTGCGGGGCTGACGCCGTTCGCCTCACCGACGGTGAAGATGTCGTGCCCGTCAAAGACCTCGCGGCGGAACTCATGGAGGAAGTCCAGAATGCCGGGCGTATTGACCGTCATCGTGTGGACGCTCACCATGCCGTCTGCCGCATCGGGCGTGCCGTCGGTGAAGACGGCGGGTTTCTTGATGTAGGTGATCGCGTCGATGCGGAATCCGCCGACGCCCTTGTCGAGCCAGAAGTTCGCGGCGCGGTAGAGGGCGTCGCGTACCTCCGGGTTCTCCCAGTTGAGATCGGGCTGCGCCTCGGCAAAGGTGTGCAGGTAGTACTGCCCACGCTCGGGGCAGTATGTCCACGCAGAGCCGCCGAAGATGCCGCGCCAGTTCGTCGGCGCACTGCCGTCCTCCTTCGGGTCGCGCCAGATGTACCAGTCGCTCTTTTCGTTGGTGCGGCTGGAGCGCGACTTCAGGAACCATGGATGCTGATCGGAACTGTGGTTGTAGACGAGATCCATGATGATGCGGATGCCGCGCTCCTTTGCGCCTGCGATCAGCTCCTCCATCTGGTGCATCGAGCCAAAATCGTGATTGATGTCCGTGTAGTCGCTGATGTCGTAGCCGTTGTCGATCATGGGGGACGGGTAAACGGGGGTGAGCCAGACCGCGCCGACACCGAGCTCCTTCAGATAGTCGAGCTTTTCCGTGATGCCGCGCAGGTCGCCCGTACCGCTGCCCGTCGTGTCGTTGAAACTCTTCGGGTAGATCTGGTAGACGGCGGTGTTCTGCCACCATTTGTACTCGTTCATCGCAGACCCTTTCCTTTCCCTATTTTTCCTATTATCGAGACGCCTTGTTGTTGTCAAGCCCGCAAGCGAACTCTTGTGGAACGAGGTGTTCGCGGCGGGTTTGCACAACAGTATATGTGCTTCTCAGAACGTCAGCACGGGCGTCTCGCCTGCCTTTGCATCCATGCCCGTCGTCTTCTTCATCAGCGGATATTCGCCGGAGTTCGTCACCGCCATGATGACCGTATCCTGATAGCCCGCCTCGTGGATTACCGTGCGGTCGAACGTCACGAGCGGCGTTCCTGCCTTCACGCGGTCGCCCATCGCGACGTGCATCTCAAATCCTTTGCCCTCAAGCTTCACCGTATCCACGCCGATGTGGATGAGCATCTCTGCGCCGTTGTCCATGCGCAGACCTACCGCATGACGGCTGTCCTCCATGACCATCGTCACCTCGGCATCCGCCGGTGCAACGACGACACCTTCCGTCGGCTCGACGGCAACGCCGTCGCCCATCATCTTCTGCGAGAACATCTCATCCTTGACCTCGCTCATATCGATGACATGTCCCGTCGTGACCGCGTTGATCGCGACAGACTTCTCCGTGCCGACCGCCGTCTCTGCCGCATCCGATGCGGGGGCGGTGAGCAGTGCCTCAAAACGCTCGCGGATCTGCGGCACTGAGAGTCCAACAATGACTTGGAATGCGTGACCGTTGCGCACCAGACCGTGTGCGCCTGCATCCGTAAAGGCAACCGCCGGGGCAACGCGCTCGGGGTCGCTGACCGTGACGCGCAGACGCGTTGCACAGTTCGTCACGTCGACGATGTTCGACGGGCCGCCGAGCCCTTCGAGGAATGCCTTTGCCTTTACATCGCGCTCATCGAGCTTCATGCTCGGCGCAGCGGCACCGTCCGCAGCGGCACCTGCCTGTTTTGCCTTGTAGTCCGCCTTCGTAAAGAGCTTATCCTCCACCGCATCATCCGTGCGTCCCGGCGTCTTGTAGTCCTTGTGGATGATGACCCAGCGGAACACAAAGAAGTAGATGACGGTGAAGCACAGTCCGATGACGATCTGCGTGATGTACTCCGTATAGTGATACGGGAAGAGCGGGATCCAGTTCTGCACGAAGCAGTCAATCAGACCGCCGCCGAAGTTCCCCGAGAGTCCGAAAGAGTAGAGGGTCGCCGACAGCGTTGCCGAGAGCAGCGCGTGAATCAGATAGAGCAGAGGTGCGACAAAGAGGAAGGTGAACTCCAGCGGCTCCGTGATGCCGCAGAGCATTGCCGTGATCGTCGCGGGAATGAGGAGTGCGGCCGTCTTTTTCTTCTTCTCAGGTTTGGCGCAGACATAGATCGCGAGAGCCGCGCCCGGCAGACCGAACACCTTGCCGCTGCCGTGGAGGGCGAAGCCGCCCTCGGGGAAGAGGTCACGCAGGCTCTGCGTGCTCGTCATGAAGTCATTGATATGCCCGAGCCAGTAGGCCTGAATGCCGCCGTCCACAATCGCGGGGCCATAGATGAACGGCAGATAGATGAAGTGATGCAGACCAGCGGGCAGGAGGATTTTCTCCGAGAACGTATATGCCCAGACGCCGACGATGCCGCTGGTCTTGAGGAAGAACTGAAAGTGCTCGATGGCGTGCTGAACGGCAGGCCAGACAAAGCAGAAGATGAGTGCCATCGGGATCATCACGACGAAGCCGATGGCGACGACGAAGGCAGGTCCCTTGAAGATGCCGAGCCAGTCGGGGATGTCCGTGTCATAGAAGTGATTGTGCAGGAACGCCGTGCAGCAGGCGATGAAGATCGCACCGAGCATGCCCATGTCGAGCGTCTTGACGTTGGCGATCATCGCGAGCCCCGTACCGGGACCTGCTGCCTGACTGTAGTCCACGCCGAACATATCCGCATGGAGGGTGAGGAAACCTGCGATGAAGTAGTTGAACAGCATATAGATGACGAACGACTCCATCGCGCAGCGTGCCGGCTCCTTCTTTGCGAAGCCGATCGGCACGGCAATGGCGAAGAGGATCGGCATCTGTGCGAAGACCGTCCATGCACCCTGTTCGACCACGTACCAGAAATCGTACCATACCGTACCCTGCGCGGCAATACTGCCGAGCAGCCCCGTGTTTTTACATACGATGGACACCGCCACCGTGAGACCGAAGAACGCGAACAGAATGACGGGCGTATACATCGCGCCGCCGAACCGCTGCATGTTCTGCATGATGACATCCTTGCTGAGTGCCATGTGCTTTCTCCTCCTTAACCCATTCCGCAACGACATTGGATCAGCCATAATCCGTTATGTCTACGATAATGCAAAAACGCCGCGAAAGCAATAGCTTCGCGGCATTCGGGAGCAATATACAGAGGTCGTACCGAAGTACATCGTGTGAAATTTGTTACATCCCGGCGCATTCCTCCGCATAGAGCCGATAGTGGACGTACCAGATCTCGAGCAGGAGGAAATAGGCGAGCATGGACTTGAACTGGAGACGCGCCTCGTTCTCGGGCAGATTGAACTCTGCGGGCATGACGTAGAGGTTCTCCGTGGAGCGGCTCGCGAGCGTATTGTGCCGCATCTCCGTGATGGAGAGGACGGGAATGCCCTTCAGGTTCAGCTGCTCCGCAAACTCCACCGTGCGCGCCGACTCGCCCGAGAGCGAGATGAAGATAAAGAGATCGTCCGGCCCCGCCTCCTGATAGACGGAGTAGAACTCCTCGCGTCCCGCGATTTCATAGATAAAGATATTGTCATAGACAAAGAGTCGTTTCAGCTCCTGCATCACGTTCGTCTGCACGTAGCCCGAGGCGTAGCCAAAGACGCGGTGCGCCCCGTTCATCAGGCGGCTCGCCCGCGTGTAGTCGCGCTGCATCAGCGCGCGCCACGTCTGATCGTAGAAACCGCTGAGCGCCGTGCGGACATCCTGCGGCGGCACAGCGGCAGGAGCACCCTCCATGCGCATGACCGCCTTCATCTCGCCGAACCCGTCAAAGCCGAGCTTTTGCGCAAAGCGTACGACCGATGCACTTGAGACAGCACACGCCCGTGCCAGCTCGTGGATGGAGGCACGGCTCGCCGCCGCGCGGTTGGCGTCGATGTAACGCCAGATGCAGCGATCTGCCTCACTCAGTTCACGCAGGTGCGCATTGATTCGCTCCGTGAGCATGGCGCATCCCCTTTCATCTCATACATTTCTTTCATTATAGCACAAATTTCGTTCACGGGCATGGTGACAGAAAAGAATGACTTCATGACATTTGTCATGAAAAAAACCTGAAAATAGGTGACATATCTCAGATGACATTATTTGTCACAGTAATTATAATATGAAAAAAAGTAATCATCTGCTTTCTAAGATCAAGGGGGATTTCATCATGGAGATCGCATTCTGCCGCATCGACGACCGTCTGATCCACGGACAGGTCGCGACGGTCTGGACAAAGATGACGGGCTGCAATCGCATCATGTGCGTCAATGACGATGTGGCGCAGGACGAGATGCGCAAGAAGCTGCTCATTCAGGTTGCCCCTCCGGGCATCAAGGCGTATGTCGTTCCTGTGGACAAGGCTGTTGCTGCGTACAAGGATCCGAAGTACGATTCCTTCAAGACGCTCTTTCTCTTCACGAATCCTGCGGACGTTGTGCGTGCGGTGAAGGGCGGGATTCCGTTCAAGTCCGTCAACCTCGGCGGCAAGTGCTTCAAGGATGGCGACACGCTTATCTCACAGGCGGTTGCCGTCAACGCAGAGGATGTCAAGGCCATCCGAGAGCTCCTCGATATGGGGATTGAGGTGGAGATTCGTAAGCTGTGGAATGAGCCGAAGGGCGACGTCATGGAGGCGCTCAAGGCAAAGGGGCTTGTTTAGCCAAGATTGGACATAGGAGGTAACGTATATGGATACAGTACAGTTTGTCCTGCTCATCGCCGTTGCGGCGCTCACAGGCATGGCAAGTGTGCTCGATGAGGCGCAGTTTCACCGTCCGCTGATTGCCTGCACGCTCGTCGGCCTTGTGCTCGGCGATGTCACCACCGGCGTCATTCTCGGTGGAACGCTCGAACTCATGGCACTCGGATGGATGAATGTCGGTGCAGCAATGGCTCCGGATGCGGCTCTTGCGTCCGTGGTTGCGACCATCCTCGTCATCGTCGGACATCAGGATATTGCCGCGGGTATTGCACTTGCGGTTCCGCTTGCGGCGGCCGGTCAGGTGCTCACGATCTTCGTTCGTACGATCACCGTCTTCTTCCAGCATCTTGCGGATAAATTTGCCGATACGGGCAATACCTTCGGTATTGAGATGTGCCACGTTGCAGGCCTTCTTCTGCAGGCCATCCGCGTCGCTGTTCCCGCTGCGCTCGTTGCACTCATTGCGGGCACGGATACGGTCAGTGCCATGCTCAATTCGATTCCCGAGGTCGTGACGCGCGGTCTGCAGGTTGCCGGCGGGTTCATCGTTGTCGTCGGCTACGCGATGGTCATCAACATGATGAATGCAAAGTCGCTGATGCCGTACTTCTTCCTCGGTTTTCTGCTCGCCGTTTTCACGAACTTTAACCTCATCGGCTTTGGCGCGGTCGGCCTTCTCTGTGCGTTCTTCCACATCAAAGGACTGGAGCGTGAGGCACAGGCGGCTGCTGCATGTGCTGGCGGCGGTACGGGAAACCCCGTCGATGATGTTGATGATTCAGATCTGATGTGAGGAGACAGGGCAATGACTAAGACATTAAACAAGAAAGATCTTTTCTGGATCTTTGTCCGTTCCAACTTCCTGCTCGGCTCCTTCAACTTCGAGCGTATGCAGGCGATGGGGTTCTGCGTTTCGCTGATTCCTGCGCTCAAGAAGCTCTATCAGGGCGATGAGCTCAAGGCGGCACTCAAGCGCCATCTCGAATTTTTCAACACGCAGCCGTTCCTTGGTGCTGCCATCATGGGCATCATCGCCGCGATGGAGGAGAAACGTGCGAACGGTGCAGACATCAGTCAGCAGACCCTCTCCGGTGTCAAGGTCGGTCTTATCGGACCGCTCGCCGGCGTCGGCGATCCGATCTTCTGGGGCACGCTGCGGCCTGTTCTTGCTGCACTCGGCGCAGGCATTGCACTCACGGGCAGCATTCTTGGACCGATCATCTTCTTTATCGCGTTCAATGCCCTGCGCCTTCTGACCCATTGGTACGGTGTTATGTATGGCTACTCCAAGGGCACGGAGCTCGTTGAGGGCATCGGCGGCAACAAGATGCGCTATCTCACGGAGGGCTCATCCGTGCTTGGACTTCTCGTCATGGGCGCACTCGTTGCGAAGTGGACGACGGTCAATATGCCGCTCGTACTTTCGGAATATGTGAACGCAAAGGGCGAGGTCGTTGTGACGACAGTGCAGTCGATTCTCGACAGCCTCATGCCCGGGATTGTTCCGCTTCTCATGACGTTCGCCTGCATGTATCTCCTGCGGAAGGGGGTCAATCCGCTCATCATCATTCTTGGACTCTTTGCCATCGGCATTGTCGGTTATGCCATCGGCCTGCTTGCCTAAACAGTTTGGGGGTTGCTCTGCGAAGAAAAATTCGTGCGGCAGCCCTTTTTGATATATAATGGAGGACAGATGGATAACGGGCATGACGGCTGTGCAGCATCATGCCTTGATGAGAGGAAGCACTGAACAGGAGCCGCATCATGCAGAAAGGATTGTCATGGCGATGGGGACTGCTTCTCGTCGTCCTTCTCACGGGACTCGCCTGTGCCCAGTTTGCCCGGACGGATCACTCCGCACGCGGGAACGAGATGCGCACGAAGTTCGGCGCCGTCTACATGACGACGAACAATCCCTTCTATGAGATCATTGATGAGGAGATCCGCACCGTGGTTGAGAACAACGGCGATGTCCTCATCTCGCGCGATCCTGCCCTCAATGCCGATCGGCAGATTGAGGAGATCCGTGCGCTCATTGCGGAGGGGGTGCGGGTACTCTTCATCAATCCCGTTGACGGTACGCGAATGAACGATGTGCTGCGTGACGCACGTGCCGCCGGCGTCATTGTGATCGCTATTGATACGAATATTGCAGCGGGGAGCGATGTTGCCGCAACTGTTGTGTCGGACAATTACAATGCGGGGCGGCAGTGCGCCGCACATTTGCTTGCACATGCGGACGGCGCACGCATCGCTCTGCTTAAACACGCCGAAGCTCGCTCGGCGGAGCAGCGCATAGAAGGCTTTCGTGCGGAGATAGCACAGCATCCGTCCTTTCAGATTGTCGCAGAGGCGGACTGCAGCGGACAACTGGAGCGCGCCATGCCCGCCATGGAGAAAATGCTCATGGAGCACCCCGAGATCGACACGGTCATGGCGCTGAACGATCCCGCTGCGCTTGGCGCGATTGCAGCACTGCAGAGTGCAGGGCGTATGCCGGGGGATACGATGGTGTACGGTGTGGACGGCGTGCCGGAGAGTCGGGAGCTCATCCGCACGGGCTGGATGACGGCGACCGCTGTGCAGTCGCCGCGCGGTATCGGTCGTATGGCGGCAGAGGAGGCATATCGCATTCTTTCGGGGGAGTCGGCAGCTGATATCGACCTGCCGACACGTCTCCTGACACGCGCAAATATGGATGAAAATGACGACGGGGGGTGGGACTGAATGGCGGCAGAGGAGGTTCTGCGCACCGTATATGGGCGCGTATTTGGCGAGATGCACGGGCTACTCTACGCATATAACGCCCTCGTTATCACTCTGCTGAGCGCCTTTCTCTGTCTGACGCAGTATAAGATCTACACGTCCATGAGCGCATACGCGTTCTTGAAACAGGTGGAGGCACTTCCTCTCCCCCTCGTAGAGAGCTGCCTGCTGACGGCGCTGTCCTTTCTCATGCTCGTCCTGTTCGGCGGGCTCTACCGCATGGATCACTCGGATCGGCGGCCGCGTCTCTATCTCCTGCTCATGCTTGAGATTGCCGCGTGCATGGCACTGATGCGCGGCGTAAACTTTGCCTATGACGGCGTCGTCCTGCTTGTTGTCGCAGATCTGATGCAGCGTTATGAGGGACATCATCGAGCCTATTTCCTGATTGGCGCGCTCGTTGTTCTCTACCTCATCGCGAATGTCAATCTCGCACTCTACCAGACGAAGGTCATCCCCTTTGAGTCCTACGTCGCCTATTATAACAGCGAAACACAGAGCATCCTGCGCGCTCTTCGGAGCGCCTGTTCTTCGCTAAACACGATCCTCTTTATCTCCTACATCGTCCTGCTCATCCGGCACAAGAATGAGGAGCGTGCACGCATTCGTCTGCTCAATGAGAAGCTCGAGGAGGCAAACCAGCGTCTTCGCGCCTATGCCATCCATGCGGCACACATGGCGGAGACGCGTGAGCGCAACCGCCTCGCGCGGGAAATCCACGATACGCTTGGACATGCACTGACGGGGATCACTGCAGGGCTGGACGCCTGCATGGTGACGCTGGACTCGTCTCCCGCATTCACGCGTGCGCAGCTTGCGCGCATCCGTGATGCGGCGCAGCATGGCATTACGGACGTGCGCCGCTCGATGAAGAAGCTGCGCCCCGATGCGATGGAGAAGCTGCCCTTTCAGGAGGCGATCACTGCCATGACGCACGATTATGCACAGACGTCGGGCATGGAGGTTTCGCTCGATGTACAGAAGTGGCCGGCGAATCTGCGTGAGGATCAGGAGGATGTCATCTACCGCGTCCTGCAGGAGAGCTTGACGAATGCGCACCGGCACGGACAGGCGAAACACGTGCACATCACCATCGGAGAGCAGACGGGGATGCTCTGCATCTGCATTGCCGACGACGGTGTGGGCTGTCCAAAGGTGATCCCGGGCTTCGGCCTGCGTCACATGCAGGAGCGCCTCTGTCTCCTGCATGGCACGGCGACGTATCGGAGCGGAGCGGGATTTACCGTGGATGTCACGATACCGCTCAGCGGGGGAGGAGAGACTGTATGATCCGCATCATGATAGCTGACGATCAGGAACTGATACGGGAGAGCCTTAAGATCGTACTTGAGATGAATGAGGATATGGAGGTCGCGGCGATGGCGTCGAATGGGCGCGAGGCGCTTGCTGCTCTCGCGAAGATGCCCATCGATATTATCCTCATGGATATACGCATGCCGGAGCTTGACGGTGTGCTCTGCACGAAAGCGGTCAAGGAGCGATATCCCGACGTGCGCATCATTATCCTCACGACGTTTGATGATGACGACTACGTTTACTCCGCACTGAAATACGGGGCGAGCGGATATCTGCTCAAGGGCGGGAGCGTGCAGGAGCTGGCGGATGCGATCCGCATCGTTGTCTCCGGTGGGAATATCCTCAATCCCGATGTCACGAACAAGGTGGTGAAACTCTTCAGCCAGATGGCTCATGGCTCCTATGTCGCGGAGACGGATCTGCAGGGCCTGCAGGATCTCAGCCACACAGAGCGCAGCATTGCCCAGCTCGTCGGGCGTGGCCTCTCGAACAAGGAGATCTCTGCTGCGCTTTCACTTTCGGAAGGCACCGTCCGCAACAGCCTCAGCACAGCACTCTCAAAGCTGAATCTGCGCGACCGCACACAGCTTGCACTCTGGGCCGTGCAGATCGGACTCTCGCAGATGAAGGAGGGCGGGGATGGATGAGATTCACGCGCAGCGAAAAATCGCTTTCGTCCTTCTCGTGGTCCTCATTGTTGCGCTCCTTGTCACATGGCTGGTACAGCGCAGCAGCCCCGTCCTGACCGTCGGCATCTTTGCGGGCAGCAATTGGGGCGTGCCGCAGGGCGAACCGTATGCCGTCATTGATCGGGCGATTGAAAAGTTCGAGGAGAGGCATCCGGGCGTTCGTGTCGTTTACGTGAGCGGCATACGCCGCGAGGACTATCCGGAGTGGCTGGCGGCGCAGTTCTTGAAAGGAGAGGAACCCGATGTTTTCCTCCTGCCGACCGAGGACTTCGAACTCTACGCGGAGCGCGGTGCACTTATGGAGATCACTCCCTTTGTGGAGGGCGATGCGGAGTTTTCCCCAGAGCTCTATGATCGTGCGGCATTTCAGAATGGACAGAAGGATGGACGCTCCTACGCACTGCCCTGCGAGAACATGATTACCCTCATGTTCGTCAACAAGACACTGCTCGCACATGAGGGGCTCGCCATGCCGCCGCTGGACTGGACGTGGGCGGATTTCTGCGCACTCTCACGCCAACTTACGAGGGATACGGACGGCGACGGTGTGCCCGATCAGTTTGGCTATTACGACTATACATGGGAGCAGGCGGCCGTGGCGAACGGCGTCCGTCTCTTTCGGGAGGATGGAAAGGCTTCGTATTTCGCCGATCCGCGCATGGAGGAGACGGTGCGCTTCATCAAGGAGCTTGAGGGAACACACGCGGGGTATAAGGTCACGGCGCATGACTTTGATATGGGGCGTGTCGCGTTTCGCCCGTTTACCTTTGCCGAGTATCGTACGTACAAGCCCTACCCATGGCGCGTGAAGAAGTACAGCTCGTTCGAGTGGGACTGCATCCCGCTTCCTGCAGGACCATCGGGCGGCAATATCACCACAATGGACAGCCTGCTCGTGGGGATGAGCGCACGTACGCAGCGGCAGGAACTCGCCTGGTCGTTGATGAAGATCCTGACCTCCGATCCGGAGATACAGGCGATGGTGCTTGAGAAGTCGCACGCCCTGCCGGCGCGGCGTGATGTCATCCGGTCGCGTGCAGCAGAGGAAATTTTTCTCTGGGATGCAGGGGAGAATGCGATGACGGCGACAGATGTGAGCGATGCTATGAGTGCTGCTGTCACCCCGTACCGCTTCGAGCGGCGTGCGGAGGCAATGCTCTATGCCGACCGCGAAATCACGGCGATGATCGAGAAGCCGCCGCCGTTTCACAACGCGCTCAACCGCCTGCAAAAGGAGATCAATGCAATTTTGCAGCAGTGAAGTAAGGAAGAGTGAATAGGGGAGAATGTATGGACTATAAAATCGTTTTCTCGGATATTGATGGCACGGTGCTCACCTCCGACCACCATGTTCTTCCGCGCACAGCGGCAGCGATACGGGAGATCACGGCAAAGGGCGTTCCATTCGCGCTGGTCTCAGCACGGATGCCCGAGGCCATCGCTCCGGTCGTGGAGGAGATCGGGGTGCGCACTGCCGTGATCAGTTACAACGGGGCTCTCGTCATTACACCGGACGGGACGGAGATCCACGATGAACGCATGACGCGCGCGCATACGGAGGCCGTTCTGCACCGCGTTACTGCGCAGTATCCTGCGGCATCCATGAATTACTATGCGGGACATACATGGTACGTGCGTAATCGCGATGACCCCGAGGTGCGCAGAGAGGAGGGGATTACAACGGTCACGTCCGTTACTGCGGATTTTGCGGCATTGACGGCGGCCGGGGTTCTGCCGAACAAACTCTTTGCTATGGGGGCGCCCGCGCTGATCGAGCGCATGGAGCGGGAGCTTTCGGCGGCCTTCCCGGAGCTTTCCATCATGCGCTCCCTGCCGCATCTCTTGGAGATCATCGAACGCTGCGTATCAAAGGCGGCGGGGATCGAGGTGCTGCTCAAGCATTACGGGATTGACCGCACGGAGGCGCTTGCCTTCGGCGACAATTACAACGACGTTTCGATGCTGCGCTGCGTCGGACACGGCGTCGCGATGGGCAATGCCCCCGAAGAAGTCAAGGGGATTGCCGCAAGCGTTACGGAGGCGAATGATGCCGACGGCATCTATCACTTCCTGAAGAAAATTGATATGGTGGATTGAGAGGGGTATGCAAGATGTTTGGAATCATTGTTGGAACGCATGGGAAGTTTTCCGAGGAAATCGTGACGTCCTGCGAGATGATCTGCGGGCCGCAGCCGAATGTGCGCGCGGTGACGCTCGTGCCGGGCGAGGGACCCGACGATGTCGTGAAGAAATATGAGGAGGCGATTGCGGCCCTTGATTGTGCGGACGGAGTCATTTTCCTCAACGATCTCTTTGGCGGGAGTCCCTACAACGCCGCCTGCCGTCTCGCAGCAAACAATGAAGCGTATGGCATTGTCACCGGAGTCAATCTCCCCATGCTGATCGAGATGGTCAGCGCGCAGCTTGTCGGCGGAGCGTACAATATCCTCGCTCTCATGGAACAGGCGGCAGAGGCGGGAAAGAACGGAACGCAGCTCTTCCATGCCTCGACGATGGGCGATGATGAGGATGACGATCTCTAAAAAAGATGCACTGAGTTGGCGGAGCTGAACGGGTCTGTGCTTCTCTGGGGCGTTTGTATGAGGCAGTATCAGTGCATACAGATGCCCCCTTTTTTATTGCGCGGAAAATAGTTCTTTGTTATAATGAGAACATTGTATCGAACGGGAGAGGGGCGATGATGTGATACGGCTGATTTTTTCGGATATGGATGGAACGCTCTTGGATGAGAATGGGCGGCTGCCGGAGGAGTTCGGCGATCTCTATGCGCGGCTGAAGGAGCGCGGCATCCGCTTTGCACCCGCCTCGGGACGGCAGTACGCGTCGCTCCGACGGACGTTTGCCCCGTGGAAGGACGAGCTGATCTTCGTCGCGGAGAACGGGACGATGGTGATGGAGGGCGGCAGAGAGATCTTTTCGAGCGGGATTGAGCGGACGCTTGTGCTCGATGCGCTGCGGACGGGCATGGAGCTCCCCGGCGTGCAGATGGTCATGTGCGGGAAAAAGAGCGGCTACATATTGTCACGCGACAATGTACCGGCATTTCGTCATGAGCTGGATCAGTACGTTACAGTGTCGTCGGTCGTAGAGGACTTCGCCGGCGTAGAAGATGTCCTGATAAAAATCTCGCTCTGTGATCTCACGGGACACGCCGAGACCTCTATACTGCCGACGATGCAGCAGTACAGAGACCGCCTGCAGGTCACGCTCTCGAGTACGAAGTGGATCGATCTCTTTAACCTCGGTGTCAGCAAGGGGATGGCCGTCGCGCAGATTCAGCGGCAGCTCGGTATTGCCCCCGAGGAGTGTGCGGCGTTCGGCGACTACGACAACGACCTTGAGCTGATGGATGCCGTGCACTACAGCTTTGCGATGGAGAACGCCCTGCCCGCTGTCAAGGAGCGTGCGCGCTATCGTGCGCCGAGCAATCGCGAGCACGGTGTGATAGAGGTCTGCGAGCGCATTCTCGCGGGCGAGTTTGACTGAGGTGTAATATGCGCTTTGACTATCACATGCATCTTGAGTACGGCTCGTATGATGAGGACTACGCGGAGGGATTCTTCCGTGCGGCAGAGCAGCGCGGTGTCTATGAGATCGGATTTTCGGAGCACTCCCATACCTTTCCCGAGTTCGAGCAGCTCTACTATGACGATCTTATCTTGGACGACAGTGCTGTGGGGCAGTTTCAGCGGAAATGGCTGAAAAAGAACAAGTTCAAGTACACGCTTGACGAGTATTTTTCCTTTATTGAAAAGCTGCGGAAAAAGCACAAGGTGCGCGCGGGGATCGAGGTCTGCAATTTCCGCGATCAGGCGGCGGTCGCAAAGATTCTCTCCGCCTATCCGTTTGACTACGTGATCGGCTCGGTGCACTTCCTGCACGGCTGGGCATACGATACAGAGGCGATCGTGGCGGAGTGGGACAACCATCCGCTGACGGAGATCTACGAGTGGTACGCGGAGGAGGCAGAGCACCTCGCGGCGGCACATCTCTACGACGTGCTCGGGCATCCGTTCAACATCCGCCTGTACCGTCACTTTCCGACGTTCGATGTGACGCAGTATCTTGAGCGCGTGGCAGCTGCGATGGCAGCTGCGGACATGATCGTCGATCTCAACACGGGGACGTATTATCGCTACCCGGTACACGAGTTTTCGCCGTATCCGGATTTTATGCGCGCGGCGCATGCGCACGGCCTGCCGCTTATCACAACCTCGGATGCGCACAAGCCCGAGGACTGTGCGCGCTATAATGAGGAGGCAGTGCAGTATGCCCGCTCCTTTGGCTATACGGAGCAGATTCACTTTACGGGCGGCCGTACGCGTGAGAGCGTCCCGCTGATCTGATGCACAGCGTCGAGAGAGGAGAGCAACGGATGAATGCAGTGAGATCGTTTTGGTTGGGGGCGGCGACGCTCCTCCTTTCCCTGCTCATGTTCTGCCCTGCAGTGCTTGCCGACGACGGGCAGACGTGGGTCTGGCTGAGCTCGAACGACAAGTACTCGAAATACTATGCGCCCGCCTCCGTCCGCACCGCCCAGAGCGTGACGACGAGCGACGGCAGGGCGGTGGCGACGGAGATCGAGGCGGAGATTAAGACCTCGTTCAGCTATGAGGGCGCGGAGGAAACCATCCGCAACTACAAGATCGACCACGTTATCTCCAACCCCGCGCAGCTCTCGTACTCCGTTGCGCAGGTGCGCGTTGTGCCGCAGAGCCGCACGCTGCAGTACCTCGGCGAGACGTTCTACGACAGCGCCGGCAAGGTGCTCTGGTCGAAGGGCGAGGGCAAGGAAAAGGAGATGAACTCCCAGCAGTTCGATGAGGAGTTCTACGCTACGATTGTTGATGCGGTATTCCATCAGGGGGAAATGCAGCGCCTGCGGGCGGATGACCGATGGATCCTGCTCTGGTCGGATGAAACATCCGGGGTCAAAACGCAGGTGACGGCAGATACCTCGACCATGCGCCGCATGGGGGACAATCTCGTCTTCTGGGCATGGACGGAGGTGCGGGGTGCCGACGGTAAAGCGATGGAGATCAAGTTCGACAAGCGCGCGGTCAACCTGCCACAGGGCACAGAGCGCATCGTCACGGGCCGCTACTGGTCGCCACAGGGGGGGTGGCAGGCACTCGACGACGGCTATGAGGGGGCGTACCGCATGATCAATCGTGACGCACCCGAGGAGCGCGGGCTCGTCCGCCTGCGTGCCTTTGCCGACGGCTACAGCACGTGGGTCACGCGCTATCAGGTTCGATAATGTCCTTGGGAAGGGAAAAATATGCCGATTAAAATACCCAACAATTTGCCCGCCGCGAATGTTCTCGAGAGGGAGAACATCTTCGTCATGAACGCGGCGCGCGCGTACAGTCAGGACATCCGTCCGCTGCGGCTGCTCATCCTGAACCTCATGCCGATCAAGGAGGTGACGGAGACGCAGCTCCTGCGCCTCCTCGGCAATACGCCGCTGCAGGTGGAGGCGGACTTCATCTATACGGAGTCATACGTCCCGACGCATACGTCACGCGCCTATCTCTCGGAGTTCTACGGGACGTTTGCCGAGGTGCGCCATAAAAAGTACGACGGCTTCATCATCACGGGGGCGCCGGTCGAGCAGTATGCCTTTGAGGAGGTCGCCTACTGGGACGAGGTCGCAGAGATCATGCAGTGGAGCAAGAAGCACGCCTTCTCGACGTTCCACATCTGCTGGGGCGCGCAGGCGGGGCTCTACTATCACTACGGCATCCCGAAGCACTGGACGGAGAAGAAGATCTTCGGCGTCTATGAGCACCATCGCTGTGTGCAGCATGAGAGCCTCCTGCGCGGCTTTGACGATATTTTCTACGTGCCGCACTCGCGCCATACGGAGACGTGCCGTGCCGACGTCGACGCCGTGCCCGAGTTGACCGTTCTCGCCGAGGGCGATGCAGGTGTCTACATCATCGCAAATCTGCGGCGACGGCAGTTCTTCATCACGGGGCATGCCGAGTACGATCCGCTGACACTGAAGGCGGAGTATGACCGCGACCATGCGGCGGGGATGAACCCCGACATCCCGCTGAACTACTACCCCAACGACGACCCGAGCCGTCCGCCCGTCGTGCGCTGGCGCAGCGTCGCGCATCTGCTCTTTGCGAACTGGCTGAACTACTACGTCTATCAGGGCACGCCGTACGAGCTGGACAGCCTTGACAACGCGGAGGACTGAAGAGCAACGAAATGGCGCGCCTTCGGAATGTTCAGCGAAAATTCAGCTTTTGGTACTACCATAGTATTCGTTGATAGAACAATACGATGGGAGCGATCGATTTGCAGAAACGATGGGGTGCAGTGCTGGCCGCCTGTGCCGTCCTGCTCATGGGCGTCCGTCCTGCCGATGCGGCGGAGGCGATTCCAAAACACATCTACGAATGGGTGCAGTCCACAGCGCGGCAGGGCTACTACTTCAACAAGGAGTACATCCAGTACGCCGCCGATGCGCACGGCTACATCGACCTCACGAAGATCCTCGTGCCGACGCTGCGCGTCTACGATAATATCCAGATTCAGGATGTCGTCTCAAAACGCCGTTGGCGGATGCTTCCGCTTGAGGGGTACGGTGATCTCTCGGGCGCGGCGGAGTACCTCCTGATCGACCTGCGTGCGGGCACGGTGCGCGTGACGGCGCATGAGGATCTGGACAGCGCGTGGGGGACGATCTCGCGCGAGGAGAACGCGAAGGAGTTTACCCTCGCCTCCCTCTCGGACAAGGACGTGGAGAAAAAATTTTTTAATGCAATTATTTCCTACGCCGCGGCCCATCAGGAGGCATTGATCCGCCGCTCGAAGGGGATACTGAGCGATGCTGACCGCAAAATACTGGCGGAACGGCAGGAAAAGGCGGCGAAAGAACAGAAAAAAACCGCCAAGCATCCATAAAGCAAGATAAAACAATAAAAGATGGAGCGTCCCACTGAGGTCAAGGGAGGACGCTCCTTTTTATTTGGGGGTCTCTAGCTTTTTTTTTGAAAACAAAGTATAATAGGGATGAAAACACTAGGAGGAGGATGTGACGCGCATGACAGACAAGGAATGGATGCAGCACGAACTGAATCGCATGGTGAAGGCCGAGGGCGGAAAGGTCAGCGTGGAGCGCATGACCGAGATCGTCTCTGAGCTCAGCCAGCGTCTGCGTGAGAACCCCAATCTGCCGCGTGAGATGAATACACTCACGCCGGATGAGCTGATTGCACGCGCACGCAAGGCGTCGGGCGAGGAGCGCTACCGCATCATCAAGCGCGTCCTGCGCATCGAGCCGGAGAACATCACGGCGGCGTGTATGCGCGTCGAGTATCTGGCGCGCAATGCCGATGACCGCGTCCACCACTACGAAGATCTGGCGCGCAAGGCAACAGCGCGTCTCACGGAGGAGGGGCTCTTTGCCGAGGAGAACATCGGCAAGTTCTGGTCGATGCCCCAGACAAAGCCCTATATGTTCCTCCGTCTCTCCTATCTGGAGTCGCTGCTCGCGGCACGCAAGTTCCGCCTTGCGGCGAAGGAGTGCAAGGAGATGCTGCGGCTCTCGGAGCACGATGGACTCGGGCGCCGCTACCAGCTCATGTTCATCTACGCCGCGATGGAGGAGGGCGATGCAGCGATTGAGCTGTATCAGCGCTACGAGGAGGGCGTGGCAATGATGTACTTGCCCCTCGCAATGCTCTTCTACCGCCTCGGCAAGATGAAGATGGCGCGCAACTTCCTGAAGGAGCTCGCCGCCGTTAACCTCGATACGGAGGAATTCTTCGAGCGCGGCGTGCGCGGCGATCTGCCGAAGCGTGCGCCGGGACGCTATGCCGGCTCCTTCGCCATCGGTACGATGGAGGAGTTCGGCGAGGCGGTGACGGACAATGCCTTTGCCTTTGTCGGGATGGACGCATTCTTCGCCTGGGGGCTGAGCGAGCTGCGCGCGGGCGTGGCAGAGGGGGCATAGCACAGGACACGTATCGGCCGGAGCTCTGCTTCTCACGGCGGAGCGAGCTGCGGCAGTGCAGGGATGAGCAGTGCACATGGGGGTGTGTACCGATCATCCCGGGACTGCTGCAGTGCCGGCATAGCGATTTATTTTGGCGGAACAGATGCAGGGGGGCATCGTTCCGCCGTGCCGATGCAGTAGTGGCAAAAGGGGAGGAAATCACGCAAAAACGTCAAGTTCTCATCGCAGATCTGGAGTGTTTGGGGAGGCGCGGACACATAGCCGTGTCATGCCGATGTACGCGGTACCGCGGCGATCGATATGCGGATGCATATTGGCTTTATTGCTCCGGCATCATTGGGAATAACGGGTGATCTCAGCATCATTTGCTGCACAGCTTATCCGCGATTTCTACGTATATGGGGACGATGCCCTCAGCAGAGGGTGAATATGGAGGGGACAATGGGACTCTTTGATGGATTTAAAGGCGGTGAGCCGGTCGACATGGGCATTCGCAGTGCCATCAAGGCCGAGCTTGATCGCCGTGAATGGAGTTATGAGGAGAGTGAGGAGAGCGACGAGGCGCGCAAGGAAGCCTACTTCTATATGCGCAACGAGCTCGAGAATGACGAGCCCGTCACCGTCGTTATCGCCGTGCGCGAGTACAATCACGCGGACGGATTTATCAAGATCAAGATTTATGACATCGCCTATCTCGAGGCAAACGGGAACCGCGCGGAGCTGCTCGCGAAGATCAATGAATGGAACGCCGAGTACCGCTTTGTGAAGTTCTGCCTCGACGGCGATCAGGATGTGGTCGTCGATATCGACCTGCCGCTCGATCTCCACAGTGGTGAGTTCAAACCGGATGCCGTCATTGCGATGATGGCGATTGGGATGCGCGTTGTGGAGCAGGTTCATGAAAGTCTGATGGGACTGTGCGAACGGGGGCACCGCCCGCATGCACAGGCATCGGAATGATACGCACATTGAACGGAGGATTATCTGTATGGGACTTTTTGACGGCTTCAGCGGCAGCGAAGAAGGGCTCAGAAATAGTGCATACGAGGCGATCAAGGCAGAATTTGACAAGCAGGGGCTGAACTACGGCGAGGATACCTCCGAGGATGGTGAGGATCATATCCTGCGGATGCGTCAGCAGCTGGATAATGGCAGTGTCGTGAGCATTGCTGTCGTGGTAACGGAGAACGGCGACACGAACGACTTCATCAAGATCAAGTACTTCGGCATGGTACGGCTCGATGAGAAGGCGGACCCGACGGTCTTTCATGAAAAACTCAACGAGTGGAACAGCGAGTACCGCTATGTGAAGTTCGTGGTGGACGACGATCAGGATGTCGTGGTGGACATCGATCTGCCGCTCGATCTGCACGTCGGTGTTTTCCAGGTGGAGAGCTTCATGTCGATGGTCGGCGTCGGACTCCAAGTGATCGAGGAGGTCTACCCGGAACTCATGAAGCTGCGGTGGACGTGAGCGCGGCAGATGCGGCGCGAATCGCCGCATCCGTGGACAGCAAAAAAGAGCTGTAACGCGAAGGATTTCCTTCTTGTTACAGCTCTTTTCTTATGTCTCTTAGCCTCGCTTGGTATGGTCGATCTGCGGTACTTTTAGCCCCTTGCGCAGGTAGCTCTGCTGCAGCTGATAGATGCTCTGGACGAGACGCTCGCGCTCGCGCGGCGTCAGGGCGGTGAACTCGACGCCGATGTGGTACGTCATGCCGAGGTTCGTCTCGATGGGCGTGGAGCGGCGGATCGCGCCCTCTGTTTCGAGTGTGCCGATATGTGGCAGGTCGGGCACGCGCACGACAACGGGCGCGTTTTCGAGCAGCTCCTCCTCGTGGACGAAGCAGAGCCCGCCGCCGCTGATGTCGATGAGGTGCATCTCACGGAAGTTCTTGAGACTGCCGTGGTCGCCTGCCAGCTTTACCTCGATGCTCATTGGGATGGGGACGCGGACGAAGTCGCGCAGCTGGATGCGCTCGGCACTCTCGGGGAGATCGAGGTACCAGATGGTGTCAGGCAGCTGCGATGCCGAACGATAGGCGACGGTGAAGTGATAGACGCAGCCCGGGCCCGTGAGGTGGCATGGGAAGAGATGTCCCGTCGCAGGTGTGTTGACGAACTTTCCGACGGGAATATTGAGACGTACGCTGAGCGCGCCGTTGGGGGCGCCCGCTGCCTGCTCCTCCTCACTGAGTTCGAGTGATCCGTAGTAATCGATGTCCGTTTCGGGATCAATGATATGGATGGAAGCGTCGTGCTTTAATAGTGCAGTGAGCTTTTCTCCTTCGAGTGTCATGGTGTCTGTCCTTTCTGTCGTTCATTCCATTATCATATCGAAAGCGGATTGCACTTACTTAAGGCGTTTTTCATGCTTTGACTTTGATGAGGGTTCAGGCTATAATAACTATGGAAGTTTATCCCCATTTAATAGGGGAATGGGAACGCGGTCGTAACTCCGTGGATGGGGACGCGCGCACCATGACAAAGGGAATGGGTGAGTGCCATGGCAATGAAGATAGACAGCACGATTTCGCAGAGTACGTCCATGACGATGCCGCGTGCGGCAAGTGATGTGGGCGTACGCGGCGCAGCGGCGGATTTCGGTACGGAGCTGGCGGATCAAAAGTCCTCCATGTCGCGTGAGGCGATGGATCGACTGCTCGAAAAGATCGACGAGCAGGGGGCACGGCTCTCGAAGTCGCCGACCTATGAGGAGCTGCGCTCCTATCGTGCGCTCATACAGAGCTTTATCGGTGAGGCCGTCGATGGGATGTATGAGCTGCATACGCAGGCGGGCTGGGATCGGCTTGGCCGGCAGAAGGTCTATACCTCTGTGCGCAAAATCGACAAGAAGCTCGAGGAGATGGCGGAGAAGATACGCCTCGGTCAGGCGGATCAGCTGAGCATCATCGCGAGCCACGACGCCATACGCGGGCTGCTCGTCGATCTCTATATGTGATGGCAAAGACGAAGGAAATCCCCGCCGCAGCGGAGGAACGTGAGCCGTTCCCCCGCGACTGGTCGGACATCCGCGGTCATGCGGCGGTCATCGCCCGCCTGCGTCATCTCGCGGCGGACGGACGCCTGCCGCACGCCCTGATGCTCACGGGGACGGAGGGCGTCGGCAAACGCCGCACGGCGCGCGTGCTCGCGCGGACACTGCTCTGCACGGCAGGGGGAGATGCGCCCTGCGGGCAATGCGATTCCTGTCGTACGATGGCGGCGGGCGTGCATCCCGACTACTTCGAGGTGAGCCCTGAGGCGCGCGGCAAGAGTGCGGCCATGATCCGTGCCGACGCGGTGCGCGACATCCTCATCGCGGCGAGTGAGTCGCCGCGGAGTGCGGATCGCCGCATCATCCTCATCGACGATGTGCACTGCATGAATGAGGTCGCGGCGAACCGCCTGCTCAAGACGCTTGAGGAGCCGCCCGCGACGGTGCTCTTTCTCCTCGTGACGAGCGCGTGGGATGCCGTCCTGCCGACCATTCGCTCCCGCGCGGTGCGTATAGCCTTCGGCACTGTGCCGCGTGCGGAGATCGCAGCGGAGCTGCAGGGGCGCGGCATAGAGGCGGCGGAGACCATCGCCGCCCTCGCGGACGGCAGCATCGGGCGTGCCGAGCGGCTCGCGGCGGAGGGGCTCTCCCTGCGCGACGATGCGCTCGCCTTTCTCACCTCCCTCAGCGCGCTGCGCGTCGAGGAACTGTGGACACGCGCGGAGGAGCTCGGCGCGCGACCCTATGAGGAGCGCAGTGCATGGCTCGGCTATCTGCAGATGGCGCTGCGCGACCTGCTCGTCCTGCGTGAGAATGCTGGCGCGGAGCTGTACCACGGAGACCGCCGCGCCGATCTGACGTCACTCCTCCCCGCGATGCCGCGGACGCGCGTCCTCGCGCTTATGGAGGAGGCGGGGACGCTCCTGCGCCGCTTCGGTGCGAATGTGAACCCCGCCCTGCAGGCGGAGGCGTTCTTTCTGCGTGCACGGCAGGCGGCACAGGATTGAGATGAAGAGATGCACTTCATGGGTGGGGTATATCTCCACTCTGTTCTCCTGCAGTGTGGGAGATGGTAAAGTGAAGGAAATTTTTCGCATAAGTCTGAAATAGTGCGCCCTTAGCCTCCCCTGCAGAGCGGGGGAGGGGGACCGCGGAGCGGTGGTGGGGGCACTCCTTATACCTAGGAGGAACACTTGCAAACGGTTGTTGGTGTCCGCTTCAAGTCGGCGGGCAAAATCTATACATTTGGACAGGGCCGGCTCTCACTCGCCGAGGGCGACTACGTCATCGTGGAGACCACGCGCGGCATGGAGTGCGGCAAAGTCGTCGTCGCGCCCCACGATGTGCCCGATGAGGCAGTCCCGCCGCATCTGCGTGTCGTACATCGCCGCGCCGATGCCTCTGACCGCGCCCGCGTCGAGGAGAACCGCGCGCGTGAGATCGAGGCGCGTACGGTCTGTGAGGAGAAGATTCGGCAGCTCGGGCTCAAGATGAAACTCGTGAGCGTCGAGCTGACCTTTGACCTCTCCAAGATGCTCTTTTACTTCACGGCGGACGGACGAGTGGACTTCCGTCAGCTCGTGCGTGAACTGGCGGGCGTCTTCCGCACGCGCATCGAGCTGCGCCAGATCGGCGTGCGCGACGAGGCAAAGATGATGGGCGGCATGGGCTGCTGTGGGCGACCGCTCTGCTGTGCCACCTTCCTCGACGACTTCGTGCCCGTCTCCATCCGCATGGCGAAGGAACAGAACCTCTCCCTCAACCCGACGAAGATCTCGGGGATCTGCGGACGGCTCATGTGCTGCCTGAAATACGAGAGCGAGGGCTACGGCTGCGGCGGCTGTATGTGCATGAAAAAGAAAGAGGAGTATGTCCCCGCGCAGAACGACCGCGTCGTCGCCGACGATGGTGAGGGACGTGTCGTCTCGGTGCATGAGCAGCGACGGACGGCGACCATCCTCCTCGACGACGGCAAGACACTCGTCTCCGCATGGGAGGACATCGTCCGCGTGGAGGAGAATGACGAGGGCTCGATGCGTCCCATGTCCGCCGCGCGCGCAGAGCGCCCGCCACGTGAGCGCGGAGAGCGCAGGCAGCGTCCGGCAAATCGCCGCCGTGAGCGCGGCGAACGCGGAGAGCGCAGTGACCGCCCACCGCGTCCCTCGGCGAAGGGCGAGGGCGGAAAGCGACGTCCGCCGAGCGGACGCCGCCCCCGCCCACAGCAGCGCTCGCCTCGTCCGAATAGTGTCTCGGATGAGTGAGCTGCGCCATCCGCAGGAGCGGCTGGACGATCTCTGTACGGGCGGACGGCGCATCATCCAGCGCACGGATCGGTTCTGCTTCTCCATGGACGCCGTCCTTCTCGCACACTTTCCAACACTCACGGGGCGCGAGCGCGTACTCGATCTCGGTACGGGAACGGGCATCATTCCGCTCCTCATTGCCGACCATGCGGCGGCAGTGACGGCGGTCGAGATCGACCCCGTACAGGCGGAGCTCGCCGCACGCAATGCGGAACTAAACGGACTCACGGAGAAAATCACCGTGCGGGAGGGCGACTATCGCGACCCTGCCGCACTTTTTTCGTATGCGGCATACGATATCGTCTTTGCGAATCCGCCCTACCGCCCCGTCGGGCGCGGCGCACTCAGCATGGGCGCGCGTGCAGCGGCACGGCATGAGCTCACGGCGACACTCGCCGACGTCATCCATGCGGCGGCGTTTGCCCTGCGCCATGGCGGCAGACTGGCGATGGTACACCTCCCCGAACGGCTCGGCGAGATCATCCCCGCGCTTCATGCGGCAGGACTTGCCATGAAGCGTCTGCGCATGGTACAGCCGCGCGCCGACCGCCCGCCGAACCTCCTCCTCATGGAGGCGGTGCGCGGTGCATCGCCCGCAGGAATGCGCCACGAGCCTGTACTCATCGTCCGCGATGCGGAGGGACACTACACGGACGAGATTCGCGCCATCTACGGGCAGGAGATGTGAGAAAGGAAAGGGACTGCCATACGAAGCGGCAAGCTTCGTATGGCAGTCCCTTTTGTCTTTATATATGTTTTATTCTTTCTTCCCCTCTGCCTTTGCCATAAACTTCTGGACGGCAACGGCAAAGCGCGTGTGCGTTCCTGCGCCGATCTCCTCGCGTGTGTCGTATGCCATGACCTTCAGCGTGACGGCGCGTCCATCTACTGCTGTCACCTCGGCGACAGCGCGCACGTCAAGCCCCACGGGGGTCGCAGCCTTGTGCCGGATCGCGATCTCGGTGCCGACCGTCGTCCACCCCTCGGGGCATCCCGCCGCACACAGCTCCGCCGCCGCACGCTCCATCAGCGCCGCCATTGCGGGCGTTGCATAGACCGCGAGCGAGCCGCTCCCGACCGTCGCCGCTGTATTCTCCTCTGTGACCGCACCGCGTACCTCATGCGTTGCCCCAACGTGAACTTTCTCGTTGAACTCCATAGCGAACCTCTCTTTCTGAGACCATTTTTTTATTATAACCATCTGCGCTGTCGTTGTCGATAGGTAAAGGAAGCACTGATAAATTCAGCACCGCCATCTTAGCGCATCTTTTTTGCCCGCTTTTTGTCGGCAAATCCTCCACATAGCCCTCGCTATGCGTCCGGCTTGCCTCCTCAATCGGACGAAAAATCTACGCCAATCTGACGGACTTCATTTTATCAGCGATTCCTAAAGAATACTATTGCGAACAGAGCGTCGAAGATTAAGAATAGATATACAACGACGAGATGACCGTTAGGAAATACCTTGCTATATAAAAATATTCGGTGTATAATTCAAAGTTAAGGGAGTGGACTTAGTCCGACCTAGACGAAAGAAACAGAACATGCGTTTACTATGTCGGTCGAAGCGTTTTATGAGGAGGAACTGTGATGACAGGATTGAAGGATCGGCAGAGACTGGCGCTCTATGTAGCACTCGGCCTCTCCGCAGGAAGCGGGCTCACGCTCGACGCATCGACGGCGTATGCGAATCAGTTGGACATTTCGGCGGATACGACAACGCAGTACCCGGACGGCGTCGCTATGGGGGCAACCAACGACAATAAACTCACCATCGGTGCGGCAGGCGGTGATCCGGCAGATCATACCGCACCGACCGAGCATCCTGTCATTGGCAAGGACGTGGTCGGTGGTATCGCGGATGATGCATACGGGAACGATATTATCATCGAAAGCATCAAGGCAGTCGATGCGGACTATGGTCGTGTCTACGGTGCGCATGCGGCAGGAACCGTCGAAGGTAACAGCATCAAATTTAATGGCGGCGTGGTCAATGCGCTGATCGGTGCAGAGAGCACCTCAACCGGTACTGCGGGGACACATGGTGCACAGCGCAATACGGTTACTGTCACGGGCGGTAAGGTTCACGGCAATGTGACCGGCGGTATCGGCGGTACGTATTCCAGTGTCAATCATAACATAGTATCGATCTCAGGCTCAGGCAGCAGGATTGAAGGTCAGGTCAACGGCGGTGCGGGCGGCGATAATGCCGTTGTCACCGGCAACGAAGTTACAATTTCGGGTGGCAATCTGACGACGGTCAACGGTGGTATCGGCAAGAACGGCTCGACTGTCAACGATAATACGGTCACCATTACGGGCGGCACGTTTGCGGCAGGCAGAATTGTCGGCGGCGAAACGGGAGCGACCTCCACACAATCGAATGCGAATAAGATCATCCTCGGCTCGGAGGAGGGTGTGTATACGGCACATCTGGATAACACTGAAATCTGGGGCTCCCGTTACGATACGGCTAGTGTGATTGCAGGAAGTGACGTCGACGAGCGTATCAAGGAAAATACGCTCACCGTCAACGCACAGAATGTCACCGTCGATAAGGTACGCAACTTCGAGAAGTATAAGTTCAACCTCAATAAGGGCGTGGCGAGGGATGCGTCCATGCTGACCGTTGCGGATGCCGATGGTTTTGGTACAGGAGCAAATGTAGCGTGGAGCAACATTGAGTTCAGTGCCGAGAACTGGATGGGTGTCAAAAACGGAGACGGTTCACATACACATTATGGCAAGAGTGGCGTTCAGACGCTTATCAAGACGTCGGACGACAATCAACATCTAGTTATTCATAACGAAACGGAACTGATCCGCAAGGGTCTGAGCGGCGACTTTGAGTACAAACTTGCGACGGATAACCCTGCCGACCCCACTGCGACGAACGGGGCTGTTTCGGTTGCAAAGGTGACGGCAGAGGTCAACCGCATCCAGAATGCGAACGCCGTTTATGATGCAACGGGACGCCCTGTTGATGCAGACCATGCTGTTCGCGGCGGCTACTCGGCGTATGACAATACAGTTAAGGATAACTCTCTGCGTGTCACGAACCTCCTCACCGGTGGGCTGGGTGCCGCATACGGCGGAGAGGTAGCGGGACTTGCGGGTGATGTACTCAAAAATACACTCACGATTGTCAGTACGCAGGATCATACGCCTACTGCTTCCGGTGGACCTCATCGGGAGACACTGACGAATGCCTACGGCGGTGCAATTACGAATGCGGGGAATAACGGAACGGTCGGCGGACTGGGCGATAATGAGGGCAACCGTGTTACCGCAAACGGTGAAACGACCATTACGAATCTCTACGCCGGCTATACGGCGGGTACAGGCAACGTGCAGGGAAATCTTGCTACAATTAGTGGTAATGCCGCGATTGCGAAATCCTATGGCGGCTATAGTGCCCATGCTACCGGTACGGGAACAGTTGAGAAAAACGGCATTTTTGTCGGCGGTGGGACGCTGACGGATGTCTATGGCGGCGCCTCTGTTGGCAGTGGAGCGGTGAAGGATAACGTTGTTTCCCTGAACGGCGGAACAGCAGTCAATGCTTATGGCGCCTTTGCGACGGGCAGTGCGGCAGTAACGGAGAATCGCGTTGAGGTTCAGGGCGCTGCGGTCAATGGCGAGGTCTACGGTGCAAAGGCGGCAAGTGGAGCGGCGTCAGGCAACAAAGTCTTTGTTCGTAGAGGAACAGTCAAACAAAAAGTTGTTGGTGCAGAGACAACGACGGGGAATATCAGTGGCAGCCATGTGTTTATCGCGGGCGGCACGATTGGCACACCTGCGACGTCCACTGCGCCTGCGGTACTTGGCAGCGTTATGGGGGCACAGAGCGCCGATGGCAACGTTGACGGTAACTCCGTCACCATCACAGGCGGCACGATCGTTGGTACAGTCTATGGCGGCGCGGCGACGGGCAGCGGCAATGTGACGAACAATGCGGTCAACCTCGGCAATGAGGATAATCACAACCTCCGCAATGCAAATCTTGCGGCTGCCGATCTCATCGGCAGCATAAAAGGAACCGGCACGGCGTCGGGGAATGCGCTCAATGTCTATGCCAAGAATGCAAATGTTCACACCGTCAGTGACTTTGATACCCATCACTTCATCCTTGATCGTGCGATTACTGATGGCGCAACCATGCTGTCGATCGCAGAGGGCGGCTTTGGTCGGGAGATCGACTGGAATAGCGTCGTGGTCGAAAACGAGCCTACGATGATGAAGGATGGCACCAAGGGGCATAATCCCGGCGGCAGAGTTATCCTCGCTAAGGGCACGACGTCCAACCTGCTCAAGATTGCAGGCTATGCAAAACGCGATATGTCGGTGGGCAATATCGAGCATGTTGTTGAGTTGGAGAACCCGACGGAGCTGTCGGCAGGACATTTCGAGGCAGAGAAACTGCTCCTCACCTATGCGCAGTTCAAAGATAATACGTGGACGTATGATGGCGCAGACAGCAGCCCGACGAGTGAGTCGAACGAGGTATTCGGCGGCATCTCCTATATGGGGCACACGACGGATAACAACGTGCTCACAGTGACAGCTGTTCCTGATGGTGGACTTGCGGCGGCATACGGCGGTAAGACGGCTGCAGGTGCGGCGAACTCCACGAATAACCACGTCAACGTGATAGGTACGCATCCACAGACCGCAGGGATGACCGGCGGCATCAAGAATGTTTACGGCGGCTACACCGTCTCTGACTATGCCGAAAATACGAACGGAAATGCCATCGCAGGTGTTGCCGCAGAAAATGAAGCTGTTGTCTACGATGGAACAGTGTCCGAAGGTCTTTACGGTGGCTACACTAAGGGCAATAAGGGCAAGGCACGGAGCAACAAGGCGATCGTTGGCGGCGGCAGCGTCGCGAATGTCTATGGCGGCCTCGCCACGGAGAATGGCGGCGAGGCGACCGAGAACAAAGCCGAGATCTATGGCGGCACGGTGACGAATGTCTACGGCGGTGCTGTGGACAAGGTGGATGCTGCGGCGACGAAGAACAAAGTTCAGGTGCGCGGTGGCACGGTGACGGGCGAGATCGCAGGCGCACGTGTCGTATACGATACGACGCCCACGGCAACGCATACGCTCTCGAACGGGAATAATGTGATGCTCGGCTCGGAGGAGCCGACCCGCGCGTTGGCCATGAACGTTGCAGGTGCGTCCATCTATGGGACGGACTACCGTGACGTGACGTCGGGCGTAGCAGGAACACCGGAGCTGACCTTTGACAGTGCCAGCGACCAGATCAAAGATAACGAGCTGATCGTCACGACGACAGGTGTATCTGCGAAGAAGGTTCGCAATTTCGATTCGTATACCTTTGTCCTCGGTGACAATTTCGAGAACAAAGATACGATGCTCACGCTCACCGAGGCGGGCGGGTTTGGTACAGTCTCGAATGCAGCATCGCCTGCTGTGAAGGTTGATTGGGGGAAGGTCAAGGCAAATACCTCCAAGTTGACTGATCGGCGCGGCGGGGGCATCCACGGCAGAAATAACTTCACACTGATGCAGGAAGTCGTACCGGGCACAGGAGGAGCGATCTCCTATCCCAATGATCTTGCCTTCGCGAACTATACAGATACGGCAGGGATCGCGGAGATCGACCGCGTCTACGAGAAAAAGATGACGGCGGATGTCGCACCCGTTGCAGGATCGACGGATACGTCGGCAAACAAGGTGTTGCTTGAGCTGAACCGTTTCCGCAACGATGAAGTGACCCATAAAGGAACGGAGGCGCAGACGCCCACCGAGGTATACGGCGGCTACTCCGGCTACGATCATACGGAGAAAGTCAGTGGCGTTCTGACAACGCTTGGCACGACAACCGAGAGCAATATACTGAACATCGAGGGCATCGCCAACGGAACAACGCTCAAGGCGTATGGTGGCTATACAGGAGGCGCACACGGCGGCTCGAAGGACAACACCGTTCATATCAATCTGGAGGAGCTGCCGGGCAACGTGGCATCGGGCGATCTGGACTCCGTCTATGGCGGCTATGCAGAAGGTGCGAACGCAGGAGCAGTAAGCGGTAATATCGTGACGTTCTCCCAGGGCGCAACACTCCATGATCTGATGGGCGGCTATCTTAAGAGTACAACGAGCACGTCGGATGTCTCAGGGAATAAGGTGTTCATCGCGGGCGGCGAGTTCAACAATGCTGTCGCTACGGATCCTGCCCCACGTATTTACGGCGGTGCTACGGATGGCTCCGGTACTGCAACCCAGAACGTTCTGCAGATCACGGGCGGGACGATAGGTAATGCAACACATGCAGCGGATGTCATCGGCGGACGCTCGGCGACGGGGGCGGCAGAGGAGAATCATGTCGTCCTTGGCTCTGCTGAGCTGGGGGCAACACCCACTGCACCGACGCTGAAGGGGAATGTAACGGGCGGATACGGCGCGACGGCAACAGACAATACCGTCGAGATTCTCGCTGGTACGCTCGATGGCTCGGTCTACGGCGGCTATGCGACGACGGCAGGAACACCGGCAACGACGGGGGCATCGCCGATGGCGGAGGTCTCTGCCCTGCGCAACAACAAGGTAACGCTCCGTGACGGCGTCACTATTACGGGCAATGTCTACGGTGCCTATGCTGCAGCGGATGCGTCGAACATGACGGCAGCGACAGACAGCAATACGATTGATCTCTACAAGGCTGTGATTGACGGCACAATCTACGGCGGCATGGCGCAGGATGCGACAGGCCAGCAGGTCGTCAGCGGCAAGAACAATACGCTCGCGGTTCATGCGCGCGGTGCAAAGGCAGATGATTTTGTCGGTGTGCAGAATCTCCACTTCTACGTCCCTGCGGGAACGACGGCGGCAGATAAGGAGACGATGCTGACGCTGGATAATGTCGCCGCTCCCGCTGGCGCTACGACAGCAACACCGACCACGAAGGATCTCAGCCATGTCAATGTCGGCGTGCAGCTCGCGGGCAACCGCCCGAGCCTCAAGGTCGGCGACGCGGTCAGCCTGATGAAGGTGTACGAAGGCAATACGACCGATGCGAGACATGCCGTGGCGATCACCTCGGATACGCCGCTCGTCAACAAGACGACGGGAATGCAGGGAATCAGCCTGCGCTACAACTTCGACCTGCTTACGCGCGAGGCGGAGGCGGGCTCCGGCAAGAACAACGAGCTCTATGCGACGGTCACATCCGCATCGGTCAACCCCGATACGAAGTCGCTTGCTGAGACGCGTGCAGCATCGCTCGCATTCCTGACCAGCGGGTCCGATCTCCTGACGGATGCTGCGATGACGGCGGCGATGGAGGTTGCGGCAACGCCTGCCTCCGAGTCGCAGGCAGGACGCGCCCGTGTCGACGGCGCACCGAAGGAGTACCGTATGTGGGCGGTGCAGAATGTCTCGTCCATGCGCCTCAACTCCGGCTCGCATGTCGATGCAAAGGGCTGGGGGCTCAACCTCGGCTTTGCAAAGCAGCGTGTGGCGGGACGCAATACGCTCACCTATGGTCCGTTTGTCGAGTACGGCAAGGGCTCGTACGACTCCTATCTGGACGACGGCCTGCACGGCAGCGGCAATATGGACTATCTCGGTGTGGGCGTTATGGCAAAGTCGCAGAGCGAAAACGGTGCGTACGTTGAGGGCAGTGTCCGCGTCGGCCGCGTAAAGAGCGACTATGCCGGCACCATCGACAATACGCATACGACGTACGACAGCAGCAGCACCTACTACGCCGGACATCTCGGCGTCGGACAGGAGAAGCAGCTGAAGAACGGCAATACGATTGAGACGTACGCGAAGTACTTCTTCACGCATCAGGGCGGCGATACGGCGAAGCTCTCGACGGGCGAGGTCTATGACTTTGACGCGGCAGATTCGCACCGTATCCGCTTCGGTACGCGCTACACCTCGAAAAAGGGCGACGCATCGTTCTACACAGGGCTTGCCTATGAGTACGAGTTCGGCAACGATATTGCAGCCTCCTTTGAGGGCTACAATACGCCGAGCCCGAGCCTCACGGGCGGCACGGGCATCCTCGAGCTGGGCTATCGCTTTACCCCGCAGAACGGCCGTGCAACGTACGGAATCCAGCTGATGGGTATGACGGGCAAGCGTCGGGGCATCTCCGGCGGTGTCCAGATGCACTGGGCGTTCTAAGGAATCACTGATAAAATGAGGTCTGCCAGATTGGCGTAGATTTTTTCGTCCGAACGAGGTGGAAAACCGGACGCAGAGTGGTGCTCTGTGGAGGATTTTCCGCCGAAGTGCGGGCAAAAAAGATGCGTCAAGATGGTTGTACCGAATTTATCAGTGCTTCCCTAATCCGTTAAACAATATCGACACAATAAACGAGGGCAGTGATACGATTCTGTATCACTGCCCTCGTTGTATTTGACCGTTCTTTCTTTACTGTGCTGCCGCTTCCTTTTGGTAGAGTGCGGTGAGCGCATCCTGCAGCACCTTGGAGACGTTGAGTTTTTTCTGCTCGGCGAAGGTGTTCAGCCATGCGGGGATGGTGAGATTCTTGCGGATGGATTTACTGCCGTACTTGGCGGCATAGGCATCCATATCGAGGGAGAGGAGGCTGACGAATCCCTCACCCATCTCGGGATCGGGGTGAATGTCCTCAATGCGGCTCGCGGACGGAGCTGTTTTCCCGTCCTCCAGCTCGCCGAGCACCCAGCCCGATGCTGCGTCCTCACCCATCGCGATTGCCTCAGAGAGGGAGTTGCCGCCGGAAACACAGCCGGGAAGATCAGGGACGACAACGGCGTATGCAGATGATTCATCATCTGCGTAGAAGATGGCAGGATAGACAAGGTTCATAGTGGTCCCTCCTTATCGATTGATGTTTGCACCTTTTAGGATGTTTTTTACGATGATGTTTGCTATGTCACCGGAATGGTTCGGGACAGTCAGCGTTTTTGCGACCCCCTCTTTTTGGTATTGGTTATGCGAGCCTTTCGTTCGGACAACATGCCATCCATGTTTTTTGAGGAGTCGGTCAAGTTCGATAAATCGCATCTCATCACCTCTATCTCATTATATGTATCGTGCGCATTTCTGTCCAGAATAAATTTCTGCCCCTCTGTTGCGCGTATGAGAGAATCGTTCTATAATAAGATGCGTCCTTCACGGGGACAAAAGATTTGAATACGAGGTGATATGCGTGAGTGATACATACAGTGTCGCCATCAGCTATGGCGACGTTCTTGGTTGGATTGATTACGACGGCAGTACGCATCGTGCAGAGGTTCATCTTGCCGATGAAAAGGGGCGCATGGCGGTGGAGGAGTTCCTCGCCAAAGACCATGAGGTCGAGGTGCCGCACAAGACGCTGATGGATTTTACCAAGGAGACGATCACGCCGCTCGCGGACAAGGAGAGCCTGACGCTCGCGCTGACGCGTCTGTGGAATGATACGGGCGTACAGGTGGACTGGTCGCGGCCGGTGGACTACGTAAGGGAACATCCACATTACTAATCGGCGGTAGATTCTATGCCGTCGGGGGACGGCGAGGGAGGAAATATGATTCGCATTGGTATTCTGGGCTATGGCAATCTCGGACGCGGCGTGGAGTACGCCGTCGAGGCAAATCCTGACATGGAGCTGGTCGCTGTCTTTACGCGGCGCGATCCCGCATCGGTGAAGCCGCGCACGCAGGTGCCGGTGGTGGCGGCATCGAAGGCGGCGGAGTGGAAGGACAAGGTGGACGTGCTCATCCTCTGCGGGGGATCTGCGACTGATCTGCCGAAGCAGACGCCGGAGTTTGCGAAGCTTTTCAACGTGGTGGATAGCTTTGATACGCATGCCAATATCCCGACGCACTATGCGGAGGTGGATGCAGCGGCAAAGGCGGCAGGGCATGTCGGCGTGATCTCGGTCGGCTGGGATCCCGGTATGTTCTCGCTCGCGCGCGTCTATGCGAATGCGGTACTTACGAACGGTGCAGACTACACGTTCTGGGGGCGCGGCGTCAGCCAGGGACACTCAGATGCGATTCGCCGTATCCCGGGGGTGAGGGATGCCAAGCAGTACACCGTGCCTGTCCCCGCGGCACTTGAGGCCGTGCGCAGCGGCTCGAATCCAACGCTCACGACGCGCGAGAAGCATACGCGTGAGTGCTATGTCGTGCTCGAGGAGGGCGCAGATGCGGCGGCGGTCGAGAAGGCGATCGTGACGATGCCGAACTACTTCTCCGACTATGATACGACGGTGCACTTCATCAGTGAGGAGGAGCTGCAGCAGGGTCATGCAGGGCTTGCGCACGGCGGCTTCGTCATCCGCTCGGGCGCGACGGGGGAGAACAATGCGCATAAGCATGTGATCGAGTTCAGCCTGAAGCTCGACTCGAACCCTGAGTTCACGGCATGTGTCCTTGCTGCATACGCGCGTGCGGCATACCGCCTCGCCGCTGAGGGCGCAAAGGGCTGCAAGACGGTGCTCGATATCGCGCCGTGCTATCTCACGGTGCAGACGGATGCGGAGCTGCGCAAGGCACTGCTCTGATCATACAGTTTATTTCGACATGACAAAGCGTCCCGTGACCGACGGGACGCTTTTTGTATTTCACTGTCGTTCAATTTCTGTTATAGTAGAGGAAAGTAAAGTGAGAAAGGAGGTGCGCCATGGCGATTACACCGCCGACGCCGCCGACACCGCCGACGCCGCCGAAGATCACGCTCGGCGACGCGGCGCAGGGCGCGCAGTCGAATACGACACATACGACGGGGGACGCGCAGGCGGAGCAGCAGGCACGTGACTCCGTCGCGCAGGGGAACGGTGCGCTCTCCAAGACGACGACGGGCGCACCGCAGGACGGCAAGGCCCAGCAGGGCAAGACGGGGAATGCGGGCGCGCGTTCCGATGCGGCAAAGGGCGATCACGTCAGTACGTCTGCATCGCGTGTTGACCACGGCACGAAGGCGGATGGACAGACGGGCGCAGATGTCGCGAACGGGCTGGATATGGCGCAGGAAAATGCGGCACTCAAGCAGCAGCTCAGCCAGACGGGGGCTGAGCCGCCGCCAAAGTCCTATACGGCGACGAGTGGTGTCTACTGGGCAGGGATGATCGTCCTCGCGGCGGCGGTCGGGGCGTTCCTTTTTTTCCGCTTCTTTCGGAAAAAGGGGGATGCGCAGGCGGCAGAGCCGTCGCTCGGCGAACGCATTCTCGCTCATGAGAGTGAGCCGCAGGCACCGTCGCCGCGCGCGCATGAGGATCTCCTCGCAGCGGCAGAGCGGGCACGGCAGAGACGTACGCCGCAGGGCGAACTTCTCCCCGAGTACACGGGGCTGACGGCAGGCGAGGTGCTGGAACGTCTGGCGGAGGAGGAGCACGCTGCACCTGCGGCCGCCCCGCCGCCCGTACGTGTGTCGAAGCCGCCGCGCCGTGCACCATCCGCGCGCCCTGCGGCGGCAAAGCCCAACCTACCTGCCGCCTCACCCAAGGAACTGCGCATGCCGCCGCCCGCACCCGCGCCGAAGGCAGGACAGGCGGGGGAGGCGCCTGCGGAGGAGAATGCGCCGCATTTTGAAGTGCGGGTATGAAAAAGCTGCACGCATTGTATTCACGCGCCCGATATACTCCACGCGGAAAAATCTATTGACAAATGGAGGCGTGAAGGAGATAATAAAGGAGTTTTCCCGAAAAGAATGTGCTGAGAAAGGAGGCGGATGACCATGAAACATGTGCTGTCCGTCTTTGTCGCGAACCAGACGGGGGTTCTGGTTCGTGTTGTCAGTATGTTCTCGCGGCGCGAGTTCAACATCGACAGTCTGGCTGTCGGCGTGACGGAGTCGCCGGATTTCTCACGCATCACGGTGGTGATGCACGGGGATGGGAATATCGTCGAGCAGATGATCAAGCAGCTGGAGAAGATGCCCGTCGTGCGGGCTGTCCAGCGTCTGGACGAAAAAAATGCGGCGTGCCGCGGCATGACGCTCATCAAGGTGCGTGCGGGTGATGAGAATCGCCTCGATGTGCTGAAGATGGGCGAGCTGTTCCGTGCACATGTCGTCGATGTGGAGTCCTCCTCGATCATCTTTGAGATCACGGGCGGTGATGACAAGGTGACGGCATTCCTGAAGGTACTGAAACCCTACGGGATTGTCGAGGTCATCCGCACGGGGCTCATCGCGCTCGAACGAGGAGAACACACCATATATGAACACTGTGAGGAGAGGGAGTACTATGGCAAAAACTTACTATGACCAGGATGTCAACTGGAGTGCAATCGAGGGCAAGACGATTGCGATCATTGGCTATGGCAGTCAGGGTCATGCGCATGCACTGAACCTCAAGGAGAGCGGCCTCAATGTCGTCGTCGGTCTCTACGCCGGCTCGAAGTCCAAGGCGAAGGCTGAGGCACATGGCCTGAAGGTCACGTCGGTTGCCGATGCGGTGAAGCAGGCGGATGTCACGATGGTCCTCATCCCCGATGAGAAGCAGGCGGATGTCTACAAGGAAGAGATCGGCCCGAACCTCAAGAAGGGCAGTGCGCTCGCCTTTGCTCACGGCTTCAACATCCATTTCAAGCAGATCGTTCCGCCCGAGGGCGTTGATGTGTTCATGGTTGCGCCGAAGGGTCCCGGTCACCTCGTCCGCCGCACGTTCGAGGAGGGCTCGGGCGTTCCGGCTGTATTCGCTGTCGAGAAGGATGAGACGGGCAAGTGCTTCGATCTCGCGCTCGCCTATGCACGCGGGCTTGGTGCGACGCGTTCCGGCGTGCTCCAGACGACGTTCCGCGATGAGACGGAGGAGGATCTGTTCGGTGAGCAGTGCGTCCTCATGGGCGGTGTCTGCCAGCTGATGCAGACGGGCTTTGAGGTGCTCGTCGAGGCGGGCTATCCGCCCGAGATGGCATACTTCGAGTGCTTCCATGAGATGAAGCTGATCGTCGATCTCTGCTATGAGGGCGGCATGACGAAGATGCGTCAGTCCTGCTCCGATACGGCGGAGTACGGCGACTACATGGTCGGACCGCGCATCATCACCGAGGAGACGAAGAAGGAGATGAAGAAGGTTCTGAAGGAGATCCAGGACGGCACGTTCGCGCGCAACTGGCTTCTCGAGAACCGTGCTGCCGGCCGTGCGAACTTCCTCGCACAGCGTCGTCTCCACAAGGAGCATCAGATCGAGCAGGTCGGTGCACAGCTGCGCAATATGATGCCGTGGCTGCGTGACAAGAAAGAGCTCAATTTCTAAACGATACACGTATTTTATGAAAAAGAAGTCTTTCCGCGCGGAGAGACTTCTTTTTTCAAAGGAGAGCTTTTTCCTGTCTGCTCCACGAGAATGCCTCGTAATGCAAGTCTAAATACCAACCCGCTTGCTTTACTAGAATTCACATAGGAGCACGGCAGGGAATGATTGCCATATCGTAATTTCAGGAGGGCTATATGGGCATGAACATGAGCGAGAAGATTCTCGCACGCCATGCGGGGCTTGACCATGTGGAGCCGGGGCAGCTGGTTGTCTGCCAGCTCGACATGGTGCTCGCAAACGATGTGACGGGTCCCCCGTCCATCAAGGAGTTTGAAAAGACGGGACGCCCTGTCTTTGATCGGACGAAGATCGCGCTGATTCCCGACCATTTTCAGCCGGCGAAGGACATCAAGTCCGCCGAGCTGGCGAAGATCATGCGCGATTTTGCGCGCAAACATGACATCCTGCACTACTACGAGCAGGGGCGCGTGGGGATTGAGCACGTTATCCTGCCCGAGCGCGGCATCGTTGGGCCGGGCATGCTCACGATCGGCGCGGACTCGCACACCTGTACCTACGGTGCGGTGAACGGGTTCTCGACGGGCGTCGGCACGACGGATCTCGCGGTCGGGATGGCAACGGGCGAGGCATGGTTCAAGGTGCCCGAGGCGATCAATGTACATCTGACGGGGAAGAAGCCGCAGGACATCAGCGGTAAGGATGTCATCCTCACGCTCATCGGCATGATCGGCGTGGATGGTGCGCTCTACAAGAGCCTTGAGTTCACGGGCGAGGGGGTGGCGTCGCTCTCCATGACCGACCGCCTGACGATTGCCAATATGGCGATCGAGGCGGGGGCGAAGAACGGCATTTTCCCGTATGACGATGTATGCAGGGCGTACGTCGAGGGACGCATGACAAAGCCGTTCGAGCCCGTGGCTGCCGATGCTGATGCACGCTATGCGCAGACGGTGGAGATCGACCTCAGCGCACTGCGTCCCGTCGTCTCGTTCCCGCATCTGCCCGAAAATACGAAGCGCGTCATGGATATCGCGTTGCCCATTGCCATCGATCAGGTCGTGATCGGGTCGTGCACGAACGGACGCCTTGAGGATATGGAGATTGCAGCGTCGATTCTGAAGGGGCACAAGGTACATGAGCGCGTGCGCTGCATCGTGATTCCGGGCTCGCCGTACGTCTATGAGGAGTCGATGAAGCGCGGCTATCTGGCAATCTTCATGGAGGCGGGGGCGGCGATCTCGACGCCGACCTGCGGCCCATGTCTCGGCGGCTATATGGGGATCCTCGCGGCGGGCGAGCGCTGCGTCTCGACGACGAACCGCAATTTCCGCGGGCGCATGGGTCATGTGGACAGCGAGGTCTATCTCGCGGGGCCGCACGTCGCGGCGGCGAGTGCAATACTGGGGCGGATTGCCGCTCCCGAGGAGGTGGCGTGATGTTCGAGGGCAAGGTCTGGCGCTACGGCGATAACATCGACACGGATGTCATCATCCCTGCACGCTATCTCAACACATTCGAGCCGAAGGCGCTCGCGGCACACTGCATGGAGGACATCGACACGACGTTCGCGGGCAGTGTTCAGCAGGGCGACATCATGGTCGGCGGAAAGAATTTTGGCTGCGGTTCCTCACGTGAGCACGCGCCGGTTGCGATTGCGGCATCGGGCATTCCCGTTGTGATCGCGGCGAGCTTTGCGCGCATCTTTTACCGCAACGGCATCAATATCGGGCTGCCGCTTCTCGAGATCGGCGACGATGTGGAGAAGATCAGCGCGGGCGACCGCCTGCGTGTCGATACGGAGACGGGAACGATTGAGAATCTGACGACGGGCGATACGTTCCATGCACATCCCCTGCCGGGGTTCGTGCAGGATATTGCGCGTGCGGGCGGTCTTCTGAACTATATCAAGGAGAACGGGGGATTCCGTCATGGGGTATAAGATTGCGGTTGTCCCGGGCGACGGTATCGGGCAGGAGATCACGAGTGAGGCGGTACGCGTCCTGAAGGCCGTCGATGCAACATTCTCGCTCGGCCTTTCCTATGAGACGCGCGATGCGGGCGGCACGGCGTATGATAAATATGGGACACCGCTGCCCGAGGATACGCTCGCCGTCTGCAAGGCATCGGACGGTGTGCTCTTTGGTGCGGTCGGCGGGACGAAGTGGGACGCGGTGGAGCCTGCGCTGCGCCCCGAACGCGCCATCCTCGGCCTGCGCAAGGGGCTCGGTCTCTATGCGAATCTGCGTCCGGTCAAGGTGGCGGATGCGCTCATCGAGCACTCGCCGCTGAAGCCAGATCTCGTGCGCGGTGTCGATCTCGTCATTGTGCGCGAGCTGATCGGCGGCATTTACTTCGGCGAGAAGTGCGAGAGCGAGCATGTGGACGGTGTGGAGCGCGCATGGGATATGGAGAACTACTCCGTGCCCGAGGTGGAGCGTATCGCGCGCCTTGCGTTTGAAACGGCGCGTCTCAGACGCTCCAAGGTCACGTCCGTGGACAAGGCGAACGTGCTGGCAACGTCGCGTCTCTGGCGGCGTACGGTGACGGGACTGGCAAAGGACTATGCGGATGTGGAGCTCGATCATCTCTACGTCGATAACTGCGCCATGCAGCTTGCCGTGCGCCCGACACAGTTCGATGTCGTCGTGACGGGCAATCTCTTCGGTGATATTCTCTCCGATGAGGCGGCGGTGATCGGCGGCTCGATCGGTCTCATGCCGTCGGCGTCGATCGGGACGGGCACGAGTCTCTTTGAGCCGATTCACGGCAGTGCGCCCGACATCGCAGGACAGGGAATCGCAAACCCGCTCGGGACGATCCTCTCGGCGGCGATGCTGCTGCGCTATGCGCTCCATGAGGAGGAGGCGGCCGCTGCGATCGAGGCAGCGGTGGATGCGGCACTCGCCGATGGGATGCGGACGGCGGATATCTACCTCGCGGATACGGGCTGCACGAAGGTCGGCACGCAGGACATGACGGATGCGGTGCTCAAGCGCCTATAATGTGCTTCCCTATCGGCATGGTGGGCTGCTTCCCTGATTGCGATCAACGGCTCCCCTGTCGAGGGCTTTGCCAATGCCAACAAAAATGCTGTACGAAGTGTTTTGCTTTCGTACAGCATTTTTTTATTCCATGTTATTCCATGTTATTCCACCGCCGGATGGCCCTTTCTCACATAGCGCCACCAGATAAAGGCGGCGAGGATGAGGAGAATCGTGCCCGAGGTCGGGAAGAGGTAGTGCATTCCGAGGTACGTCGCGACGACACCGCCGAGCAGCGGCCCCGTAGCAGAGCCGACCTGCTGCGCGGAGAAGAGGAGTCCAAAGACGCTTCCTTTGAGCTGCGCGGGTGTATGCTGGGCGATGACGGCGTTCAGCGAGGGCTGAATCCCGGCGAGGAAGAGCCCCACGCCGAACTGCATGACGGCAAAGGGGACGAGGGTGTCGGGGATGCCCTGCAGGATGAACATGCCTCCTGCACACAGCATGGCGAGGAACATCGCGCTGAAGTAGCCGCGCCGTGTGCCGTAGATCCCCCAGAGCGGCGCGGAGATCGCGCCCGCGATGCCGCCGAGAGAGAATACTGCGCCCGCGACAAAGACGATGTTGTCCATCGCGCCCGCGAGCACCTTGATGTATGTCGTCAGGACGGGCATGAGGATGTAGAGCACCACCTGCGCGAGCGTGCTCACGATCATCATCGTGCGCAGGATGGGGATGTGCCAGAGGTGCATCGGACTGCGTTCCTCCGCCGTGAGCGGCGCGGTCTCCTTCGGCATCGGCGGCTCTTTGATGATAAAGGTGAATGCGAGGAAGTTGATGAAGAGCGCCAGACCGCCGATATAGAAGCTCGTACGCATCCCGAACAGCTCTGCGAGGACGCCGCCGAGCAGCGGTCCCACGACACCGCCCGCCGTGAGCGTGCCCTGCATGATGCCGAGAGAGAAGCCGAGTTTTTCCTGCGGTGCATAGAGCGTCATGATGGCGAGATCCATCGGCCAGAGTCCTGAGGCAAATCCCTGAAAGAGGCGCACGATGATGAGCTGCTCGGGGGATGTGACGAGCCCGCCGAGCAGATAGCTGATCGCGATGAGAAGGCTCGCGCGCATCGCCATGAGACGTTTCCCTTTGCGGTCGGCGATGCGCCCCCAGATCGGTGCCATGACAGCGGAGATGAGGAACGTTACTGAGAACGCAAGCCCCGACCAGAGATTCACGGAGGCATCGTCCACACCGAGCTCGGTCGTCAGATACATTGGCAGGAATGGGATGATCATCGTATAGCTTGCGGACATAAAGAGCACGTTGCATGTGAGCAGCGCGAGTACCACTTTCCAGTTCATGACAGACCCTTTCTCTTTATCGTGTTTCTATTATCATTTTACCACGTTTCATTGAAAAAGTAAGCGGCGAATATAGGACTAAATACCCTTGAACGTTGATTTTCACGCGTCATTGTGCTATGATGAGAGAACGACGTGACGATATCGAAAAATCTAAACTACTGCAACACCATCTGCCGCGCGTCACTTACGGCAGATAATTTTCGAAAGTAAGGGTTGTCATGAAACACATCGTCGTAGATTTGGAAATGAATCCTGTGGGGAAGGAATACCGGGATATTCGGAGGAAACTGAACGGAGAGATCATCGAGATCGGCGCGGTGCGTCTGAATGAAGATTTTGTGCAGGAGGACGAATTTCAGTGCTATGTCTGTCCTGAGTATGGGATGGTAAAGAAGCACATCACCGAGCTGACGGGCATCACGCAGGAGAAGGTCGCGGGGCATCCCGCGTTCGCCGACAGCTTTCACGCGTTCGTCGCATGGATCGGCGAGGCAGAGACGAAGATCTACTCGTGGAGTATGTCCGACATCAAGCAGCTGCGCAAGGAGTGCCGTCTAAAGCTGCCGGACTTTGACGTCACGTGGCTCGATGCGCGCTGGGTCGACCTCCAGCAGGAGTTTGACGACCGCCTCGGGCTCCACAACAGCCTCGCACTGAAGCATGCGCTCGGTGCGATGGGGCGCAAGTTCGAGGGGAGCCAGCACTCCGCGCTTGCCGACGCCGTCAATACGAGCGCCGTCCTCGCACTCATGCAGGACGATGCAAAGTTCCGCGAGACCATGCGTCCCGTCCTCGAGATACTAGAGCCGAGCGATGGCCTCTCGGACTCGATTGGCGAGCTGTTCCCCGATCTGGAAAAATTGAAACGAAATCTGTGATGAATTGAACCGCTGTACGGAGAACTGTGCGGCGGTTCCTTGATACAAAAAAGCCGCCCGATTGGGCAATGTCATTAAGTTAAGCCCCAACCTCGCCAAACAGTCCCCTCTTCATTTTTGAGGGGGCTTTTTTTGTTGTCCTTTTTCGGCGGACATTTAATAAAGAAGATGGAAGCCATTTCGCTATTGTCGAAAATCACTCCCCACCGTCACAAAACTCAGTCACCATCTTGTTGAATTTCGAGACCCCCGCATACGCACTGGCGTAGAGGGCTATTTGGGTCATTTTCAGGGCCGGGAAAATTTAACACCCCCATCGGGAGAGTTTTGGGGAGGAGAATCCGCTTGCCGAAAAGAATATACTAGAACAAAAGTTGTTCTGGCATTTGACAGGCGGTTTGAGCCTGTCAGCGATTTAATCGAACAGATAGACTAATAATCGTACATGGAGGGATATTCATGAGTAATGTAGGCGTAACAGACGCCCCGCTGCTTAGTATGGACGAGGACTTGTTTTCCGTAAAGCCTTACGTCACGGGGCTAAGCAGCTTCATAAACACCTGCGAAACGCCGATGACCATTTCCATCCAAGGAGACTGGGGCAGTGGCAAGACAAGCATGATGAACATGATAAAAGAGAATATGCTTGATACCGTCTGGCCTATCTGGTTCAATACATGGCAGTTCTCCCAATTCCGCATGGGTAATGGCTTGGCCTTCTCCATGATTGATGTCCTGATAAAAGGTCTAGGTGGCAAGAAGAACGTATTGTCTACCGTCGCCAAGGGGGTTCTTGGGTTCACCCGTAAGGTAGCTTGTGTAGCCACGGACGCTGTTGTTGGTGGAGAAGCAGCAGGCATGATTAGGGATGTTACCACCCCGACCGAGGACGTGGACGTTGCTCAAGAGATATTACGCCTGAAAGAGAACTTCCAAAAGCTGGTGGACGAGAAACTAGCCAAAGAGAAAAAGAACCGTGTGGTAATATTCGTAGATGACCTAGACAGACTGGAGCCAGCCAAAGCCGTAGAGCTTCTGGAGATTCTGAAGCTGTTCCTTGACTGCAAAAACTGCGTGTTCATACTTGCTGTGGATTATGAGGTGGTTACGACTGGGATACGGGAGAAGTACGGGGATAATGTAAGTGCCCAAAAAGGAAGGAACTTCTTCGACAAAATAATACAGTTGCCATTCAAGATACCCGTCGCCCATTATTCCGTAAGCAAATATGTGGGCGATATGATGAGCAAAATCGGAATAAGCGTCGAAGGCAATGATAATGAGCTGTTTACGGCTCTTATCAGGACATCCATAGGATTCAACCCCAGAGCAATGAAACGATTGTTCAACACCTATCAGTTGTTGGATTTTGTATCTCGTGGAACCGTGATGAACATTCCGAACAACATCAGGCAGAGGATATTGTTCACAGTGGTCTGCTTGCAGACTGGCTTCGAGGAGCTTTATACCTATCTGGTTTCAAACGATGTTGACGCACAAATCCTACAGGAATTATCGGGGACTGGCGACAACGACGATATATTCGATGAAATCCTCCCCAAGGATACTCCAGTAAATATGCTCCAAGAAAAGAGGGCCAGCATACAGAGATTTATGCCCCACTTCATAAAGGCTCTGCAAATAGATGATGATGGGACCGTATCGGAAGAAGAGTTACGCAACTTGCGGGTAATCTTAAAGAGTTCCTCCATAACGTCCACAAACAGCTTGGAAACGTCTGCAATGGAAGATGAAGTATGGGCTAGACGCAACTACAGCAAGGACATTGTAAAATCTGTATGCGACAAACTCCAAGACATAGATGACTTCAAGGTTAAAATCCCCAGAAAAAGAGACGAGAAGGGAATGCTGCCTACCTTTGCTTATTGCTGCGTAGACAGGCAATCCGCCAACGGGGTGAAATATACGCTGTCCTTCTATGTTGACTGGAGTCCCGACAACATGATTGAACTGGGAGCCGAGCTGGCAAGAGCCGATAACCACAGCGTTCAGGAGTTCCGTGATATGATGGGCGAAAATCCCCTGAATATGAAGAAGAAACCCGCCTTCTGGGATTGGGGCGGGTACTGGTATAAAGACCTGATGTGCTTCAACAGGAACGACTACACCATAGAGCAGCAAATCATAGACCTGATAAGGAATATTGTCGCTGGTCTGAAGTAGGCAATCCAGAAAGGAGGCTGTTTCCGTATGGTCAGCCAAATGCTTGATTATGTATGCAGAATGCTGGACAAAGACGAGAAAGAAAAATTATATGACGTCTACAGTGTGCTGGGGATAAGCACCAAGGAAGTAATCATGTGCAGGTTTATCTGCGACATTATAGACCCGCATGGGAAGCATAAGAAGGGCGACAAGTATTTAAGAGAGTTCCTGAGGCTGGTATTGAAGATTTCTCCGAATGAATTGGACGAATACTTGGACGGAGATAAGGTCTACAAGGAATATCCTATACACGACAAGTATCTGGGCAAAGACAGGCGGATAGACCTAGTTATATGCAACGCCAAGCATTTTATCCCCATAGAAGTCAAAATATATGCGGAAGAGCAGGAAGCCCAGTGCCTTGTCTATTACGACTACGCCAAGGAACAGGACAAGGACGCAAAGATTTATTATCTGACCATACATGGTACTCCCCCGTCCGATTATTCCCAGAAACTTAGCAGGAAAGGTCTGGATTTAAGCGTAGACCTTGATGACTTGGTGTGCATTTCGTTTGCCAGAGATATTCTGTCGTGGCTGAGATATATTGATGATAACGAAGATGACTTGCTGATGAGGCAGAATATCAGCCAGTACATGTACGCCGTAAAGAACTTTGCTGGGAGGTTTGATGTCGTGGAAAGAGGCAGGATTATAGACGAATTGCTGAGCGACAAGGATAAGCTCATCGCTGGGATTGAGATAAGCAACACAATAGATGACGCCAAGGCTAAAGTTATGGAGAATATGTTCACGGCCCTCGAAAGGGAAATGGCGGGCCTTGCCAGCGAATACCATTTGGAGAAATTAGGCAAGGGCTCATTCGTTTCGTGGGAAAACCTAGTTGGCAACTATTACAAAGCGTCAAGTGTTTATCCGGGGATAAACTACCATCTGAAGGATATTGTTATCTCTACAGGGGTTGATGTCTGGCTCAGAATCGAGATATTCAACAATCTCTTTGTCGGATTTTGTGTGACACGCAACGGCGAGCTACTGAACGTCAAGGACGTAGATAAAGCCGATTTGGACAAGATTTCCGCTACCCTATCCATAAAGCCCATGATGAACGAGAGCTGGTGGCTGACGTATGAATATCTGCCCAGCGGTGACAGCAGTGCCTCTGACGAGACTCCAGATTTCAGGAGGTTCAATGACGCAGCTATAGCCTTATCCGACAGCGAAACCCTAAACAGATTTTGTAGCAAGTCCGTGGAAACGATAAAGAGAAGCCTTCTGGAGAAAACAAGGAGATGAATCATTATGGTGGTGGCAGAGCAGGGGTGTATTATCGTAGAAGACAAGGGAACTATGATGAAGTTCAAAAAGAAATGCGAAAGATGCGGATTTGTTGAAACAGGAGGTGGCACATTAACAACTGCCCCTAGAAAGTGCCAAAAGAGAACCTCGTCCTTCAAGTGTCCCAAATGCAAAAACATGCAGAAAGTTGTAATTGGCGGGGCGTAATTATTAGGTATGCCCCAGAAACAAGGCATGAACGACAAAATAAATATCCACCCGCATAGCGGGTGGTTTTTCATTTTCGGGCATAGCCCTTATGTAATTGGCGGCGTACAAGTACGCCTTTTATTGGTCTGCCAGCCATGCACAGATTACTTGCCACCCATAAATGGGTCTCTTGGGTCAAAC
>ERZ773212.6-NODE-6-length-129594-cov-4.128988_pt1 | contig 129594 bp, 119 predicted proteins | sample MGYA00581005_ERZ773212 | MGnify/ENA primary metagenome ERZ773212 (study PRJEB29015, sample SAMEA2738154) | human oral metagenome | biome: human oral; feature: human-associated habitat; material: saliva | place: China | collected 2196 ... | reverse complement strand
TGCTGCAGTTGTGAAAGCAGCACGAGTACGAGTAGATGTTTTTTCGAATAATAAGGCAATGTTTTTACCTTCTAGGAATTTATGTGGAACACCACGTTTTTTCAAATCTTTAACGTGCGCTGAGAAGTCGATTAAATATTCGATTTCTGCACGAGAAAAATCTTTTTCTTTTAAAAAGCTACGGCCTTGGAACACTTGTGTCATATTTGGAATGACTCCTTTCAAAATTGTAATTCTAAATTAATTATATCATAAATGATTCTTTTTTATTATAAATTTTCACGTTCAAATGGCATTGACATACAACGTGGGCCACCACGACCACGAACTAATTCACTACCGCGAATTTTGTGTAATTTAATACCATATTTTTCTAGGATTTCGTTTGTAACAACGTTACGGTCGTATACAACTACTTCCCCTGGTGCAATTGTTAATGTATTAGAACCATCGTTCCATTGTTCACGAGCAGCTTCTACAGGGTCGCCACCACCACAAGGGATTAATGTTACAGAAGGTAAACCTAATGCTTTAGCTAATACATTTTCTAATTTATCTTCAGTTAATTCAATGTTAAGCGCACCGTTTTCTCCTTTTGTAATAGAGAATACTTTTAATCCGCCTTGAATTTCTGGATGGATAGTAAATTTATCATAGTCGATATGTGTAAATACAGTATCTAAGTGCATGAATTTACGGTTTTCACCAATTACGAATGCTAATACTTGTTTGAAGTCTGTTTCAGCAAATAATTTTTGAGCAATTTTTTCAATAGAACGTGAATCTGTACGTTGAGAAATACCTACAGCTAATACTTCTTTAGAAAGAACTAACTCATCCCCACCTTCGATACGAGTATCTTCAGTACGGTTATAGAAGAATGGAACTTTTCCATTTCCGTATACTGGGTGATAAGTGAAAATATATTTACCGTAAATTGTTTCACGATTACGTGTATCTGCATACATGTGGTTTAATGATACACCGTTTGCAATTGTAGCAAATGGATCACGTGTGAAGTATAAGTTTGGCATTGGATCAACAACAAATGGATAATCTGTTTCGTACATACCTGATAAAGTTGTAGCTTCTGCTTGAACTTCTGTTTTACGGAAACCTTCCATTGTTTTTAATACCAATTCAAATGTTGGTAATGATAGTAAGTGATCTTTAATTGCTTTTTGAGAAGCAACACTTGCTACACCAGTTTCTGATAACCATTCGTCTACAAATTCTTCACGAACGCCTGCAGCATCAATTGCTTCAGCTGCTAATTCTTCTAAGTATAAAACTTCTACTCCTGCGTTACGAAGAGTTTCTGCAAATGCATCGTGTTCTTTTTGAGCATCTTCTAAATATGGAATATCATCGAATAATAAACGCTCTAAATAGTCTGGCATCAAATTTTCTAACTCTTTACCTGGGCGATGCAAACAAACTTTCTTTAAGCGTCCAATCTCAGAAAATACGTGAATTGGGTTTGACATAATAGCCACCATCCTAATTAAAAATTTGAACAGTTATGAATTCATAGCTTAGGAAATAGAACAATAAGTTGATCGGTCTTATTTTTTAGTACCATTTCCTTATGCACCTATCTTACTGCTAAATGAATTCGTTTTCAAGTTAGTTTTTAGTTAAAATATTTTTTTATGAATTTATTTTGATATTTGAACTCAAATGATTTTTTTCACTTAATTCTTTTCATTTTCTTTCATTTTATTTTCAATATTCTTCCTGTTAATTAAGCGTTAATTCAAATTTTTAAAAACGGTTTAAAATATTACTTTCACAAGAAAACATTTTCTTTTTGTGAAATATTTTTTCATGTTGTTTTTTATATTTTTTGTTTTTGAAAACTCTTATTTTATATAATTTAACATTAACTTTTCTAATCTTTTTTTAATTTTATTCGGTTATATTCTTCTTTTTCTTTCTATTTACTGATTTTTATCATTTGTTTCGATTTATTTTCTCTAAGTAAATAGTACAAAAAAAGACGATAGCCTATTCTTCTATCGTCTTTACATCCTTAGATTTATTTTCGATCATCGATTTTTCGAATGAAACTTCCTAATAAATTTCCAAGGAGAGAAATCACTCCATATACTCCTACATAAAAACTAGCTGTTTCATTGTAAAAAATAAAAATTATTGGAATAAAAAGTACCATTACTAAAATGGAATACACTAAAGAAAACAAATATTTTATGCCGTATATAATAGCACTCAAAAAACACACGAGAGGAAACAGTATCCATAACAGTAACATTTCACTTTCTCGATCGATTAAGGGTAAGCCATAAAAAGTTAATGCAATGATTAGTAGATAAGCGAATTGATTTTTTATTTTTTTCATATCCTTCACTCCTAGTTTTTGATTGTTCTTTTATCGTTTGACTATCTTTAAATACCGTTTCCAATTACTTAATAATTGTATAAAAATTGAATCATATATTCAATGACAATAAAAAATCCACCGTATTTTTCTGGGTAAATTTCTTCCTTTTCTACTATTTCACTCCCACTCATATTCCTAAATTTCTGAAAAAATAATTATTCCACTGAACCCTGTTTTTCTCCCCACTTCATCCTCACCATCCAAACCATTCCACACCTAAAATCATCACTAATAGTTGTGCTATCGCAATAAAAGGAACAAATGCTACTCTTTCTATTCGCTCTTTTTTCCAAACCAACAACAAACCCAATATTCCTCCACCAACTACAAATGAAAGCAAGCCGATGAGTACAATTTCTTTTACCGGATACCACAAGGCAACAGTCGCTAAGTAATAACAATCCCCCAGTCCAAATACTTCTTCCTTCCATAGTAAATAACCTACTATATAAATTCCCCCATAAAAAATTACTGCCACTACCGTTGATAGAAAGTATAAATTCTCTAATGAACTCCATAACTCAATTATAATATGAAGCAATCCAATCATCACTAAACCTTTCGGATAGATTACTTGCTCTTGTAAATCTGTTAAACTACAAAAAATAGCTAGACTTCCCAACAACCACAGATCCAGTAATCCCATCCATTCTCTTCCATTCCAAATTCCTGTCATGAGCATGAACATACATCCTGAGACAACTTCCATAATCCCATAACGAGGTGAAATATCTCTTCCACAATAACGACATTTTCCTCTTAACCATACCCATGAAAAAACAGGTATCAAATCTTTCCAACATAATTCATGGAAGCACTCCACACAATAAGAATGTCCCCTTATAAAATCCTCTTCCTTTTGCAATCTTAATGCGACTACATTTAAAAAACTTCCAATACAACAACCAATGATAAAACTAAAAATCCACACAAAAAAGCACTCCTTTCGATTAAAGCTTTCGTTAATTTTCCTTCTATAATATAACTATGCTTTTTTTCGAAAAAAATGCTTTTTAATTTTAATTTTCTATTATAATTTCTTCTTTTTCTGCCTCTTCCTTGTACAAGCCTGAATAGTCTTTATACCAATCAAAAATATGAGTAACAATCACTTTCAATACTGCATAACCAGGAACTCCTAATAAGAGCCCTACTAAACCAAAAATTTTACCTGTTGATAGTAATACTACTAAAATCGTTACCGGATGAATTTGTAATGAATTTCCTAAAATCAATGGTGAAACAATTCTTCCTTCTAAGGTTTGTTCGATTACAAAGACGATAAATACTTGAACAAACATCCATGGCGAGATCACAAAACCGACAATTAAGGCTGGTAAAATTCCGAAGAATGACCCAACATATGGGATTACATTTAACGCACCAGCTAAAATCGCAATTGTCACACCATAAGGTAGACCAATAATAGCATATCCAATTGAGAACATAATCGCTACTGCTATCGCAACCGTTAATTGACCTCTAATATAAGAACTAATTTGTTGATTCATTTCTGTTAACACAATACTCATACGTTTACGAGAACGAGTTGGAAATACTTTAAGTACTCCTGGCAAAATTTTTTCCCCATCTTGTAGTAAGTAGAATAGAAGAATTGGCATTGTAATAATTCCAATCATAAATTCTCCAACTGCTCCAACAACATTTCCAATTCCGCTAAACGTTACATTCAAAAGACCATTCACTCTTGTTCCTAATGATTGTAAGAAATCCATATTAATTCCGTTCAACTGTTCTTGTACTGCTGAAAATGTATTACTTTGTATCACACGTTCCACTTGTTCACTAATAATTCTATAGTATATTGGTAATTGAGTTACCAATTCTCTTAATTGTTTTTCTACAATTGGAATAAAGCTAAAAATCGCTGCCAATAACAGGACAATCAATAGAATAAAATTCAACAGTATCGCTACTGATTTATGAACTCCTTTATCCACTAGGAAATCTTGAATTGGTTTAACCATATAAAATAAAATACCGGCACCTACCATTGGAAAACCAATAATCGAGAAAAATCCCTTTAATGGAGAAAAAATATACGAGATTTTAGTAAATACAAAAATGTTAATGAGTAGAAGTAAAATAATAAATAATGTACTCACTAATTGATTATTTAAAAACCATTTCCAAAACCATGATTTCGATGAAGTTGTTTGTTCTGTTTCTTCCATTAAAGGCACCTCGTTTTCTAAAATTTAGTTCTAGTGTATCATATTTTCCTCTAAATAAAAATTTTTGAGAAGGAATTTTTTATTTTTTTTAAGAACCGTGCTACTATATTCTAAATGAGAAATTAAGGAGTTGATTGATATGACTGAAAAATTCTATTTAGGTACTTATACCAAACGTGTGAGTAAAGGAATTTATTCTGTTCAATTAGATACTGAACAAAAACAATTTTCAAATTTAACTTTAGAAGCAGAAATCGAAAATCCAACTTATCTTGCTTTAAATGCTGACCATTCACTACTAGCAGCAGTTTCAAAAGAAGAAACGGGTGGAATTACTGTATTCAACACAACACAAGCAGAAACATTAACAAAAGTTTCTCACTATCATGATACAACAGCAGTTCCTTGCTATATTGCATTTAATAAAGAATCGAATCATTTATTAGCGGCAAATTATCACGAAGGTCATGTTTCTTCTTACAAATTCGATGCTGCAGTGACATTAGTGGACCGAGTTATTCATCCTTCGCTTGAAGAGAACCAACCTCACGTTCATTATACGGACTATACTCCTGATGAAAAATGGATTGTAGTCTGTGATTTAGGAAGTGACATTGTAGCTACTTATCAACAAAACGGAGAAAAGCTTCAACGTGTTTCTACTTATAATAGTAGAAAAGGAGCAGGTCCACGTCATTTAGCCTTCCATCCTACTCTTCCAATTGCGTATTTAATTTGCGAACTAAACGCCAGTATTGAAGTATTAGCCTATAATGCTGAAACTGGAAGCTTTACTTTTATTGAACAACACTTATTAACAACAGCAGAACAACAAGCATGGGGTGGTGCAATTCATCTAACAAAAAATGGAAAATTCCTATATGCAAGCAACCGTGGTTATGATCGCATTTATGTATTCCAAGTGCAAAAAGACACAGGTTTACTAACTTTCGTAACTGATTACGATACTTTTGGAAGTGTCCCACGTGATTTCCACTTAAGTAAGGATGAACGTTTTGTAGTCATTGGCCATCAAGAATCCGATAATTTAACTCTTTATGAGCGTGACAGCGAAACAGGAACCTTAACCCTTTGTCAAAAAGACTTCTTCGCTCCAGAAGTTGTCTGTGTCATTCCATTTTAGAAAAAAATAAAACTCCTCTGAAAATCTCAGAGGAGTTTCTTGCTTCATGATTATAAGTTCACTGTCGCTTCACCAATTTTAGAAGATGCTGATGCATTTCCTGTTGTAATTGATAAGTTTGCAATTTTATCCATATTTGTTAAAGCTACAATCATTGGTGTATCTTTTCCAGCTGCTTTTACCGCTTCTAAATCTACAGTAGAAATGACTGTATTTTGATCGACACGTTGCCCTACAGTTACAACTGTATCAAAAGGAGCTCCTTGTAATTCAACAGTATCAATTCCCATATGTAGTAACACTTCTACATCATTATCTGTTTTAATTCCTACAGCATGTTTTGTTGGGAAAACATTAATGACTTCTCCCACCACAGGTGAAGTAATGACTCCAGAAGTCGGTAATACTGCATAACCATCCCCCATGAATTTTTGAGAAAATACTGGATCATTAATTTCTGTGATAGCCACTACTTCTCCTTCTGCAACTGCAAATAATTCTAATTCAGGAGTTACTTCTTTTTTTGCTTTCTTTTTGAAAAATCCGAACATCTAATCATCCTCTCTATTTATTTACCGCTAGTATAACATATTTCTGTAATTTTTTTGAATAAAAACCTTATTCGTTTTATCTTTTTTAAAAATATGTATAGAAATTTTACTCATAAACCTTTATACTTACATTCAGACATTATAAAGGAGTGATTTTTTGATTACGATGATTGAAATCATTAAAACAATAATTTTAGGAATTATTGAAGGGGTAACTGAATGGCTACCGATTAGTAGTACAGGGCATTTAATTTTAGCGAATGAAATTTTACAATTGGATGTTAGTCCTAAATTTCAAGATATGTTTAATGTAGTAATCCAACTTGGTGCCATTTTTGCCGTTGTGATTTTATACTTTAACAAACTAAATCCATTTGAAGGTAAAAAAACCCGCAAAGAATTTTTAGCAACGATTGAATTATGGAAGAAAGTGATTATTGGTTGTATTCCTGCTATCGTTGGAGGATTATTATTAAATGACTTTATGGATGAATACTTTAATAAAGCAATCGTCATTGCAACAACTTTAATTGTTTACGGGATTGCATTTATTGTTATTGAGCGTCGTCATAAAACAGTGGAGCCTCGTATTCATTCATTTGAAGAATTGGATTATTTAACAGCGATTAAAATTGGTTTATTCCAAACTCTAGCTTTAATTCCAGGAACTTCTCGTTCAGGTTCTACCATTTTAGGTGGATTATTAGTTGGAACAAATCGTTTTGTTGCGACAGAATTTTCTTTCTTCATGAGTATTCCAATTATGTTTGGAGCTAGTGGACTTAAATTATTAAAATTTGGATTCCACTACACAAGTGCAGAATTGATTATTTTATTAGTGGGATCAGTAGTTTCTTTCTTCGTTTCACTAATTGTTATCAAATTCTTATTGAGCTATTTAAAACGCAACGATTTCCAAGCATTTGGTTGGTATCGTATTATTCTAGGGATTATCGTATTAGCTAGTTCATTCTTTTTGAAATAATAATCAAAAAGTCATTTTATTGTAGTATTAGGACGCCAGTAGCTTCGCTTTGCGAATCTCTTGGCTAAAAAACAGCCAGCAGAAAATTCTGCTGGCTGTTTTTCACTTTATTGACAAGCGACTGCTTGGATTTCTACTAGTGCATTTTTTGGTAATGCTGCTACTTGGAAAGCAGCACGTGATGGGCAGTTTTCTTTGAAATAAGTTGCATAAACTTCATTCATTTGTTGGAAATGATCAATATCACTTAAATAAATTGTTGTACTTACAACATTTTCCAAACTCATTCCAGCTTGTTCTAAAATTGCTTGAATATTTTTTAATGATTGATGTGTTTGGCTAACAATATCTTCTCCTGCAAATTCTCCAGTTTCTGGAACAATTGGTAATTGTCCTGAAACGTATAAGAAATTTCCTGAACATAATACTCCTTGAGAATAAGGTCCAATTGCTGCTGGTGCTTTATCTGTGTGAATAATTTTTTTCATATTTCTCTCCTTTAAATAAATACATATTTTTTCATTCGTTCACAAGCTTCTTGAATTCTTGTAAATGGTAATGCTACATTTAACCGAATATGAGTTGGACCATTGAAGATTCTACCATCTTGCCAAGCCACTCCCACATCTGATCCTCGTTTTTGTAATTCATCAATCGTAATACCATTTTTTTCTAAATATTCCTTACAATCGATAAAAATCACATACGTTCCTTCTGTATTTGTCACAGACACTCCTTCAAAATGATCACGAATGTAGTCACAAACATACGTCATATTTTGATATAACACTTGTCTTAATTCTTCCAACCACTCATAACCTTCTGGTTGATATGCGCCCATTAACGCATGCATTGATAGTACATTCATCACATTATAATGAGACTTGCTACCTTTTGCATTCACTCTATCTCTTAATAAATCACTATAAATGATATGATAAGCAGCTACTAAACCAGCTAAGTTAAATGTCTTACTTGGTGCATAAAAAGCAATCGTACGATTCTTCGCATCTTCAGATACGCTTTGAGTTGGAATATGTTTCACTCCTGGCATCACTAAGTCAGACCAAATCTCATCAGAAATAACTGTGACATCATGTTTTTGATAAATTGCCATTACTTTTTCTAATTCTTCACGATTCCAAACACGACCTGTTGGATTATGTGGTGAACAGAAAATCGATACATGAATATGATGTTTACGAATCTTTGCTTCCATATCTTTATAATCGATACGATAAACACCTTCTTCATCTTTCACTAGTGGGCTTAATACAATATTAAAACCATTATTTTTTAAAACTTCTGTAAATCCGCCGTATGTTGGACTATGCACTAAAATAGAATCACCTGGGGAAGCAAAAGAAGTTAAGGCTGAAACCACTCCTCCTAACACACTGTTATGATATCCAATATGTTTAGCTGTTAATCCTTCCACTTGATGGTGAAATTGGTGCCAACGAATAATGGCATTATAATATTCTTTTGGTTGCATAAAATATCCAAAAACCGGATGTTCTAAGCGTTCCTTCATCGCTTGAATGACTGTTGGAACTGTCGCAAAATTCATATCTGCAATCCACATCGGAATTACATCAAAGCCTTCCTTAGGTGGGTTTGGCGCTTTCCCTGGAATTAATCCTAATCCGTCAACAGCCATCGCATCTTTTCCATGACGGTTGATCTCTGTTGTAAAATCATATTTCATCTTTTTCATCCTTCCCATCTAATGTAGTAGTACTAGTATAGCAGAAAACTGCTCTTGAAAAAAGAAAAGCTACTATTGATACTGAAACAAAGAAAAAGACTTTTCCTGTCGCAAAATTCTCTACCACATTGGAAAAGTCTATGATTCGTTTTCTATTTTCTCATTGATGAGATAATTCTATATCCTCTTTGTGCGATAAAGTCTGCTACTTCATCTGGATTTTCAGAATCTACGTGAAGTACTACTTGTACTTTTCCTTCACGGTGGTACACAGAAATTGTATCGACATTGACATTATTGTCACGTAAAACATTTGAAATGTCTTCTAATGGGCCAGGTTTGTCTTCATTAATTTCAATAAACAAACGAGATCCTGGAGTATTATATCCTGAAATATCAATGAACGCATCCATAATATCTTTATCAGTAATAATTCCTACTAAGTTTCCTCTTGATTCAAGTACTGGTAAAACACCAATTCCTTGTTGTCTCATAATAGAAGCGGCTTCTTCTAAGACAGCAGTTGGTTTCACAGTAATGACTTGTTTCAACATAATATCTTTAGCAGTTGTTTTATTTAATAAGTAATTTAATTCATGCACACTTAAACTTGTTGCCATTGAAGGTGAGTTTTGAGCGACTAATTCAGCTGTTAATAATCCTACTAATTTGTCTCCTTCAACGACTGGAAGACGATGCACATCATGTTCTTTCATTAAATCTAATGCTTTCATAACAGTTGTTGTTGGTTCAACGGTTATTAAGTTTGTTGACATATAATCTTTTACTTCCATGATTATCCCCCTAAATATGCTTTTTGAACATCTTCACTTTCAAGTAATTCCTTACCTGTACCTGATAATACCACAGATCCTGTTTCTAATACATACCCTCTTGATGCAATTGATAATGCCATTTTTGCATTTTGCTCAATTAGTAATACAGTAGTTCCTTGTTTTTGAATTTCTTGAATGATATTAAAGATTTCTTTAATGAAAATTGGTGCTAATCCCATTGATGGTTCATCTAATAATAATAGTTTCGGACGAGTCATTAATGCACGTCCCATTGCTAACATTTGTTGTTCCCCACCTGATAATGTTGCAGCATCTTGATTTTTACGTTCTTCTAAAATTGGGAATCTCTCAAAGATTGCTTTCATATCTTTTTGAATTTCCTCTTTATCATTTCGTAAAAATGCTCCTAAATCAAGATTTTCTTTTACAGAAAGTCCTCTAAATACGTGACGACCTTCTGGAACTTGTGCTAAGCCAAGTGAAACAATTTTTTTAGCAGCTAATTTTGTAATATCTTGCCCTAAATATTCAATCGTTCCAGCACTTGGATGTACTAACCCTGATAAAGTTTTTAAAATGGTTGATTTCCCAGCACCATTGGCACCGATTAGAGAAACAATTTCTCCTTCGTTAACTGTGAAGCTTACATCTTTAACGGCTTGAATCATGCCATAATGTACGCTTAAATCTTTTACTTCTAACATGATTACTCTCCTCCTAAGTAAGCACGAATAACATCAGGATTTTTCTTGATTTCTTCTGGTGTTCCATGTGCTAATAATCTTCCATATTCTAATACATATAAACGTTGGCAAATTTCCATTACTAATGACATATCATGTTCAATTAATACAACGGTTAATCCGAATTGTTCTTGGATTTGCGCAATTAATTTTGTTAGATTTGCTGTTTCTTGTGGGTTCATCCCTGCAGCAGGTTCATCTAAAAATAAAATTTTTGGTTTTGTAGCTAATGCACGAACGATTTCTAATTCACGTTGTTGTCCATAAGCTAAGTTTTTCGCTTTATCTTGAGCAAATGATTCTAAGTTGAAGATTTTTAATAATTCTAACGCTTCTTCTTTCATCATTTTTTCTGTTTCATAATATGCTTTTGTTCTGAATAAACTTGAGAATAATGAATTCCCTTTATGTGCATGCATCGCTACCATTACATTTTCTAATACTGTTAAATCTTTAAATAAACGAATATTTTGAAATGTACGTGCTAATCCTAATTCTGTAATTTTATTCGGTGCAATTCCATTTAAAAGTGTCTTACCATTTTCAGTTTCTAATTCAATCGTTCCTTCTGTTGGAACATATACCCCTGTTAAAAGGTTGAAGAATGTTGTTTTACCGGCACCATTTGGTCCAATTAATCCAATTAATTCTCCTTTTTCAGCTTTAAGAGAAACGTTTGAAACAGCTGATAATCCACCGAAATTTTTTGTTAAACCTTTTACTTCTAATAAACTCATTCTGTTTCTCCTTTCTCTTTTTTCTTCAATTTATTACTTAAGAATGTACCGAAACGGAATTCCCAAGTTCCTAATAATCCACCTGGACGGAAGATCATAATTAAGATTAACGCTACTGCGTAAATAATCATACGTAATTGTCCAAATGGTTGTAAGAATGTATTAATAATTCCAAGTAAAATCGCTGCTACAAATGAACCTGTAAAACTACCGATTCCTCCGAACACAACAATAATTAATACATCGATTGATTTCATAAATGTGAAATCACTTGGTGTTACAGTTCCTAAATAAGTCGCTGTTAATGTTCCACCAATACTTGCTGTAGCTGCTCCAATAATGAAAGCTAACATTTTATAGCGAGTAACATTTACCCCCATTGACTCTGCTGCAATTTCATCTTGTAATACAGCATAAGTCGCACGACCTGCACTACTATTGGCATAGTTTAATACTAAAATCGTTGTTAAAACTAAAGCAATATAAACAATTGTCCATGTTGTTGTTAATGGAACACCACTAATCCCTGCAGCACCATTTGTAATTTTCATATTATTTAAGGCTACACGAATAATTTCAGCAACCCCTAATGTTGCAATCGCTAAATAGTCTCCTTTTAAACGAAGCGTTGGTAACCCAACTAAATAAGCAACCACGATCGAAATGACTACACCCACTGCCATTCCAGCAAATAAACCCGCTAAACCACTAACCGCTTTCCCGATAATAGCAGCACTATAAGCACCAATCGCAATAAATCCAGCATGACCAAGTGAGAATTGCCCTGCAACCCCCAAAATTAAATTTAATCCAACTGCGAAAATAATATTAATCATGATATTAATAAAAGTACTTTCATAATAGAAATTAATCACTCCTACTTGAACTAACACTTGAAGTAATAAATAGACTACTACTGCAGAAGCTAACCAAATAAGATTTTTCTGATGAAATCGTTGCATGTTTCTCACCTACACTTTCTCTTTAACATTTTTACCAAACAAGCCTGCTGGTAATACTAATAAAATAACAAATAATAGGAAGTAAACTACTCCATCTTTATATGGAGAGAATCCTAAATAGCTAACTAAAGTTTCTAATAAACCAATGACATATCCACCAATCATGGCGCCCGGAATACTTCCAATTCCTCCTAATACCGCAGCTACGAAAGCTTTCAATCCTGGTACAATCCCCATTGTTGCTGAGAATGTATTATAGTATAAAGCAACTAATACCCCTGCAATCCCTGCAAGACTTGAACCTAATGCGAATGTAAATGAAATGACTTGATCCACATCAATCCCCATTAATTGAGCTGCATCTTCATCTACCGCAACCGCACGCATTGCTTTCCCCATTTTTGTATAATGAACGATAAATTGTAATAGTACCATTAAAATGACTGTTGTAGCAAAAATTAAGATTTGCTTCCCATTAATCGTAATATTACCGAATAAAGTATAGTTTGTCGTTCCAAAATCAGATGGGAATGGACGAATTTCTGCTCCGAAAAGATAACTCATCACATTTTCAAGTAAAAATGAAACCCCAATTGCTGTAATCAAAGCAGCAACACGAGTCGAACGTCTTAAAGGTTTGTATGCAACTCTCTCAATCACAACTCCTAAAACAGCACAGCTGACCATTGCTAATAGAAGAGATAAGAAAATATTTAACCCCAATCCATTCATTGCATAAAAACCAACAAATGCACCCATCATATAAACATCACCATGAGCAAAGTTGATTAATTTAATTGTTCCATAAACCATTGTATAGCCAAGTGCCACTAAAGCATAAATACTTCCTAGGGCTATCCCATTGACTAATTGTTGTATCAATAGCTCCATTTTAAGCTCCTTTCTCTTTTAAACCGAATTATTCTGATATTGTTCTTAACTTGCCTATCATGTGAAAAAAGAGGCGGGTTTCCCCAACTGCCTCTCTTTCCTCAACATTTTATATATTATTGTGCTGAATATTCTTTAGCACTTACTTCTTCACCGTTTTGGTATTCGATAACAACTGTTGATTTTACAGGAGTGTGATCTTTCCCCATTGTGAATGTACCAGTAACACCATCAAAATCTGTAGATTCTGCTAATGCTTTTTTGATTGCTTGAGCATCAGTTGAACCTGCTTTTTCAATAGCTTTCATTAATAATTGTGCTGCATCATATGCTAAAGCTGAGAATGAATCTGGTGTTGTACCATATTTTTCTTTATACGCTTTAATGAATTCTTGAACATCTGCATCTGTACTCTTAGCAGAGAAGTGAGCTGTATAGAAGACATTTGTTAAGTTTGCTTTGTTACCAGCTAATTCTGCTAATTTTTCACTTGATAATCCATCTCCACCAACGATTGGTTGAGTGATTCCTAATTCACGAGCTTGTTTGATGATTAAACCAACTTCTTCATAATATCCTGGGATATATAATACATCAAATGATTTTGATTTTAATGAAGTTAATACTGCTTGGAAATCTGTATCTTTTGATTGATAAGTTTCTTTCGCAACAATTTGTCCACCGATTTTTGCGTCTGTATAAGTTTTTTCGAATGCTTCTGATAAACCTTTTGAGTAATCACTTGCTGAGTCTTGTAATACTGCTACTTTAGCATTTGGGAATTTTTGGCTTACAAATCCTGCCCCTACAACCCCTTGATAATTATCAGAGAAACATACACGGAAGATGTAGTCATATACTGATTCTGGATTTTTCGCATCTTTTAATGTAATTCCGTCCCCTGTTGTTGCTGGGAATACAGCTGGAATTTTTGCTTGTTCCATGATTGGGATTGAAACTTGAGCATCCCCTGTTGTAGCAGGTCCTACAACCCCAACAACTTTTTCAGAAACTAATTTTTTAGCTACAGAAGCTACTTCTGTTTTTTCTGATTTGTTATCGTAAGAAACATATTTTAATTCTTTATCTAATAACTTTCCTTTTTGTTCAACGGCTAATTTAACAGCATTATCCATAGCTGAACCATAAGCGGCAACATTACCTGTTAACTCGAAGTTACCTCCAAGTTTTACTGTGTTTCCATTTGATGCGCCACCTGCGCTACATCCTGCTAAAATTGCTGCTGATACCAATCCTAATCCAAATTTTTTTAAATTCATCATAATCCCTCATTTCATAATCTGTTTTTTTAAGTGATGAGAAGATTATATAATATTCTGACAATTCACGCAATTGTTTTTTTAAATTTTTTTGAAAAATTTTTAAACTTTTTTTAATTGTTTTTTAATTCATGACAACTAAACGCTTACATTTTGTGAAATCTGTAATTTTTCATGAAAAGGAAGTAGAATTCCCATTCCTTGACACACACTCCCCCAATACAAAAAAGTAGGAATAGACTTCCACGTAGTAGTAAAAGTAATAGAAGCCACAACCCGTGTGGCTTCTATTACTGGAAAAATCGAGACCTAGGCTCGATTTTTAGCCATGAGATTCGCGCAAGCGAAGCTGCTGGCGTCCTTTTTACTACTAATTTAGAAAGTCTATTCCTACGCTTCCATTTCTATAAAAACAACCTTCAAATAATCACTCAACGGCGTACATGGCGCCACTGGAAAATCCATCGGCAATTTCTTCTGATGTGCTAAACGATATCTTCTACCAGAAGAACGAAGCCCCTTATGAATCATTTCTAAAAATTGCTTCTCTGAAACATTTGCCGCATTCGTCGACAAAATTAAATTCCCATTTTTTGCCGTTAACGAAACTAACTGCTCCACTAAACCGGCATAATCTTTTGCAACCGAAAAAGTTCTTTTCTTTGTACGAGCAAAACTAGGTGGATCTAACACAATCGTATCAAACATTAATTCTTTCTTTGCAGCATATTTAATATAATCAAACACATCCATCACATAAATCTTCTGATCAGATGCATCTATCCCATTCACTTCAAATTGCTCCTTAGTCTTCTCTAAACTACGATTAGCAACATCCACACTAGTCGTTTGAATCGCACCACCCATTGCTGCAGCAACAGAAAACGCACCCGTATAACTAAATAAATTCAAAATCGTTTTTCCTACACTATAGTCATCTCTTAATAATGTACGAACTTCACGCTGATCTAAAAAGATTCCAGTCATCAATCCTTCATCAAGATACGTTGCATAACGAACTCCTACTTCTTGAACAATTAATGGCTCACTCGCCTTATCTCCTCTTACAAATTGACTTTCTGGTAGTTTTTCTTTCGAAGCATAACGAATCTTTTCATAAACACCTTGGATACTTGGAATCGCTTCTTGCAATTGGTCTATGATTAACTCTTTCCATTGATAAATCCCTGCACTATACCATGAAACAACGACAAATCCATCATACCAATCAATCGTAATTCCACCAAGTCCATCTCCTTCTCCATTAAACAATCGAAAAGCTGTTGTACTTTCATCCCCCATTAAAGCAGAACGTTTTTGTGCTGCCTTTTGGAAGATTCCTTTTATGAATTGAGGTGTTAATTTCTCGCCATCCTTTTTAGAATAGACCCAGCCGATTCCTTTATGTTGAAATCCTACATAAGCCATTGCTAAAAATTCTTTTTTCTCATCACAAACACGGACACATTCGCCCTCTTTTGCTTCCAATGGTTTTGCTAAATCCTCTTGATTTAATAAAGGAGAGCCTTTTTTCACTAATTTTGCAGCTTTCGTTTTTAAAATGATTTCTCTCATAATTCTAATCTCCTTTTTCTTTCTTGATATTTTTTATAACACCAATATCCCAAAACGCTTCCCAACGCATTACAAATCACATCATCAATATGAGTGACACCTGTTGAAAATAACCATTGACTAATTTCTATTATAAGAGAGATAGATAAACCAGCCCAAAAAGATAGTTTATAATGACTTTTCTCCTTTAATAAAATCCCACAAAATAAACCAATTGGCATAAACCAAATAATATTCCCAAACACATTATAATATGCTGCAAATAGTGATCCATGTGTAAATAATTTTACACTATCTACAAATGGTATCCAATAAATGTCTTGCAAAGGTCGTGGTGAAATCCTCATTAGTTTAAAAATACTCGATTGTCGAAAAATCGTAATATTTAATAATACGAGTAAATAAAAAATAAACAAATGAAGATAACTCTCTAATTTCCAATCAATCTTTTGTTTGTAATATTTTCTAAATAAGAGAGAAATCGACCATACTCCTAGCCATCCAATAAAGAATATGAGAGCATGATCGATACTATTCATTAAAAGACGAATCAAAGGGAAATGATTTATTCGTCCGTCTAATAACTGTTCTAGCCATTGATAGATTGGTTCTAATAACAACATTTCCCGATTCATCCCTTTCCTTATTCTTTTTCTTCTTTTCCAGGGAATGTAAGTGTAAATGTCGTTCCCTCGCCAATTTCACTTTCCGTCTGAATCGTTCCATGATGACTGTTCATTAATGAATGAACAATCGCTAAACCAATTCCAGACTCCCCATATTTTGTACTCTTTCTTGAAACATCTGCTTTATAAAATCTTTCCCAGATTGCTTCTACTTCTTTTTCATTGATTCCAATTCCATCATCTATAATTTGCACAATAGCTTTCGAATCTTCATTCCATCCTTTAAGAAGAATATGTCCCTTATCTGTAAACTGGTTCGCATTTTTCGTCATATTTACTAAGATTTGAATAAAGCGATCATAATCCGCATAAACAGTAAAGTCTTCTGGGCATTCACAGCGTAAGTCATTCCCCTTATTTTTAGCTAATTCTTGCAATTGATCGACAACATTTTGTAAAGCTTCTGCGCCTGAGAAATTTTGCTTCACTAATACAATTTGATCTGAACGAATTTTCTCATAATCTAGATTTTCATTCACTAATCGGATGAGACGTTGTGTTTCATTGGTGATTAATTCTAAACTTCTCTCACGGCGAGACTCTGGTATCATATGGTGAATTAATCCTTCTAATAATCCATTCATCGTTGTTAGTGGTGTTCTCATCTCATGAGCTACATCCATCATTAATTGACGTCTTAAATTCTCTTGTCGTTCAATTTCTTGTTCAGACCTCTGTAATGACTCTGCCATCTTATTAAAGTCCATTACTAAATCATCAAATTCATCTCGTTTTTGAGTTGGCAGCGAAATATCATAATTTCCTTCTGCAATTTCGTGAGTTGCTTTTCTTAAGCGATTAATTCTTCTTGTTTGATAGTTGGCAAATATGACACTCAGAATAACACCTGCTACTGCTGCTGATGAAAATCCTACTAAAATAGAATTTCTTAACTCTGCCATTTCCGTTTCAATACGACTTAATGGACTAGAAATCGCTAAAAATCCATTATAAGTTTGGTCTTTAAAAATTGGATAATAAATCGTTACTAAATCTGCTGCTTCACCGACAAAATTATGCTTTGTTTGCTTCATATTAATAGCAGAACCATCTTGAAGATGTTGTAATTCGTCATCCGTTAATGAACTTTTAACATTTAATATAGTTGCCGGATAAGTCATTTTATTATCTTTATCAAAAATCGCAACTCCTAAATGTTCATCTTTCAATAAGGATAAGCTGCTGTTAATTTGTTCAGCAGTTAAATCATTTACTAAAATCGCTTTGGCATATCCAAATAGCTGTTGAGACCGTTGCATGAAAATTTTATTCGTCATAACATTATAAAATAATAATCCACAAACAACAACGGATACTAATACAACCGATAAAAATCCTACTAATTGTTGGTAAAAATATTTCATCTTCTAAATCCCACTATCATCAAATTTATATCCTACACCCCATACCGTTTGAATAACATGAGGTCCAACTGCTTCAATTTTTTGACGTAATTTTTTAATATGTGCATCAATCGTACGCTCATCACCAAAGAAAGGATCTTCCCAAATTTTCGTTAATAAGTGTTCTCTTGAGAAAACTTGACGAGGATGTTGTGCCATTAAGACTAATAAATCAAACTCTTTCGGAGTCAATCCATCAATTTTCACGCCATCAATAAAGGCTTCATGAGTTTTTGTATTAATAGAAACGTGTTTTGTTTCAATATCAAATTGTCCTGAACTTGTTGGAGCTTCGCTAGAAGTTCCTCGACCAATACGGCGATGTAATGCTTTAATTCGCGCCATCATAGTTAAGGGGCTAAATGGTTTTGCAACATAATCATCTGCTCCAATTTCTAAGCCAATGACTTGGTCACTTTCTGAATCTCTTGCTGTTAACATGACAATTGGTACTTGTTCATTCATTTGGCGAATTTGACGACAAATTTGCATACCATCCATTGAAGGTAAGTTTAAATCTAAAATCACTAAACTCCATTTATCTTGGTCATTTACAAATGCATCATAACCTTCTTTCCCATCATGATAAAATTCCGCTGTCCAACCTTCTTTTTCAAAAAACATTTCCATCATTTCACATACTGCTTCTGTATCTTCAATCATTAAAATATGCATCTTACTTCCCCCTTTTTGGATCATTTCATACTTAGTATACCTTAATTTTATGAATCCGTTAACTAGAAAGTATGAAGATTTTGTGAAGATGAAAAAAGAGACGACCGAAGTCGCCTCAGAATTTTCGCTTTATTATAGCTTTAGTAGTAATTTAATGACGTTTTTTGAAAATTTTCCAACAAATGACCCCAACAATAATAACGAACACGACTCCCACAATCATCATCGCTAAAAAATCCTCAACAAAAAAAACTCCACTAGGTCTTGGATCTGAAATCTCACTTTCCATTGCCAATACAGTCGAACTTCCTAAAGTAAATACCAACATTCCTAGTAATAAAGTGATTATCTTTTTCATGTTGTTCTCCCCCAATCTTCATGTTCAATCATTGCATCCTATTTTACAAACTCTGTATATCGTCAATCTTTAGCATTTGATATTTCGCATTACACCTAATAAGCCAGTCATTACAACTTACATTCCCATAAACAAACCTCCTGTTATATAACTTCTATATTTCGATTCAATTGTACTGCAACAAATTCATTTTGTAAACGATTACTTTCTTAAAAATAAAAAAGGAGCTAAGTTCCACCTCTTAGCTCTTTCTCACCTAAAAACTTTCAATCTTTTTCTTGTAATTTGAATCGTAAAATATTCAATTGATCCATTTGTTCATCACTCCATGGTGAGCGACGTCTGGAAATTTCTTGATATTGTCTAGATAATTGATCTTGTTTCTTCTTACTTCTTTGAATTTCTTTAAAAAATTCTCTTGCAGATTTTCTTAAAGCACCTTTTTGAAAAATAACCCATTGTTCTGCTAAATCACTCGTTGCTACAGACACTTGAATGACTTGCGTATTCATTTCACTAACGGTTCTCTCAATATATTCATCTGCCGTTTCATCTTCTGCTGTAAAGATGACTTTCACTTGAGAAGATTCAAATGACTGAGTAATTCCTGGAACAAATTGTGCATCAAAAACAATCCACACTTCAACGTGTTCAAATTTTCTAAAATTGGCGCAATGATGGATGAGTAAATCACGAGCACTTTCTAAATCACCTTGTTTTTTTAAACTCACTAATTCAGGCCATGCTCCAATCATATTATATCCATCAATAATATATAATTGTTTCTTCATAAATCACCTATTAATGACGAGAACGGAAAACTTCATACATCATTAAAGCACTTGCGACACTTGCATTTAAACTTTGAACATGTCCTGTCATCGGAATCGTAATCATCTCATCTACGGCATCTTTAACAATACGAGATACTCCTTTTCCTTCATTACCCATGACAATCGCAATTGGACCTTTTGTATTCCATTGACGATAATCCGTCCCTTTCATATCTGTTCCAAACACCCAAACTCCACGTTCTTTTAATTGTTCAATCGTTTGAGTTAAATTCGTCACACGAACAACAGGAACATGCTCGATAGCCCCTGTAGAAGCTTTCGCTACAGTAGAAGTTAAAGAAACACTTCTTCTCTTCGGAATAATAATGCCGTGAACCCCCGTAGCATCTGCAGTACGTAAAATACTTCCTAAATTATACGGATCTTCAATTCCATCTAAAATCAAAATAAATGGGTCTTCATTTTTTTCCTGAGCCTTTTCAAAGACATCTTCTAAAGTTGCATATTCATAAGCTGCAATCGAAGCAACCACTCCTTGATGGACAACTTCCCCAACAAGATCTTGCAATTTAGCTTTCGGAACATTTTGAATTTGAATACGGTGTTCTTTTGCTAAATCAATAATCGGTGTAATTTCTTTCCCAGATAAAGCTTCTTGAACCCATAATTTATTCACACGTTCTGGTTGTTGTAATGCTTCTCTTACTGCATGACGTCCATATACAAAATCTGTGGACTCTTGCTCATTCAAAGAACTTTCCGGTGTATATTTTGGACGAGGTGCTTTAGCCTCTTTTTTGAAGCCCTTTGGTTGACTTCCTTTTCTTCTATTCGAGTTTCTTTCTTGTCTAGCCATGTTTTTCCTCCACTTGTTGAATACACCATGCGATGACTTCCTCTAATCGCTCTTTTTGTCCACTTAAATATAAATAGCCAATCATCGCTTCAAATCCTGTAGACATACGATAAGTAATGACATCTGCATTTTTCGCCTTTGTATGACTTTTAGCATTTCTTCCACGTTTGAAGTATTCTAATTCTTCTTCTGTTAAAAATGACTCGTTATCCAACATTTGTTGAATTAAATTTGCTTGAGCTTTGGCAGAAACATAACGAGTAGCTTCACGATGTAAGATATTTGGTTTCGTCTTCCCAGTTCTTAACACATGTTGACGAATATATAATTCATAAATTCCATCACCCATATAAGCTAGTGTTAAGCCATTTAATAAATGCCAATCTTTAATGATTTCCATTATACTCTTCTCCATCTTGTTCCTTGAGCAGTATCTTCTAACACGATTCCTTGAGCTTTCAATAATTCTCTAATTTCATCGCTTCGTGCAAAGTTTTTCGCTTTTCTTGCCTCTAAACGTTCGTCAATTAATGCTTGAATTTCATCATCTACTAACTCTTCTTGAACTTCTTTCATTCCAAAAATCGCAAATAATTGTTCAGCTTTTTGTAATAATTTTTCTAAAATAACACGTGATACTGCTTCACGTTCTAAATAAACATTCCATTCTTTTACGAATTGATATAAAACAGTCATCCCATTAGCAGCATTAAAATCATCATCCATTTCTTCTTGGAATTTGCCTTCTAACGCTTCAAATCCAGCCCATACTTCTTGGTCATCTTCTAATGACTCAACTGCATTCTCTAACCGATAACGTGTATTGCTAAAAGTTGTTTGAATTTTTGACACATTCGCTGTTGCTTCTTTTAATGAAGACTCACTGAATTTTAACGGTCTACGATAGTGCGCACTTGCTAAGAAGAAACGTAAAATTTGTGGATCAATTTCTTTAATAATATCGTGAACTAATACGAAATTACCAAGAGATTTACTCATTTTTTCGCCATCTTCACCCATTGTTACAAAGGCATTATGCATCCAATAACGAGCAAATGGATGTCCAGTTTTTGATTCACTTTGCGCAATTTCATTTTCATGGTGTGGGAATGCTAAGTCTTGTCCGCCACCGTGAATATCAATCGTATCTCCTAAATGTTTTGTAGCCATTACAGAACATTCAATATGCCAACCTGGACGACCTTTTCCCCAAGGAGAATCCCAACTAATTTCACCTGGCTTAGCACTTTTCCATAGAGCAAAATCTAATGGATTTCTCTTTTTAGCATCATCTGCACTTTCCGTTCTTTGGCTAGCTCCTACTTGTAAATCTTGAATACTTTGATCACTTAATTTTCCATAATCTTTGAATTTTTCAGTGATAAAATAAACATCTCCACCAGATTCATATGCTGCTTCTTTTTCGACTAATTCCTTAACAAAGGCAATAATATCATCCATTGTATTCATAACAGTTGGATTTAAAGTTGCTTTTTTAACGTTTAGAGCTGCTGTATCTTCATAGAAAGCTTCAATATATTTTTTAGAAACTTCTTCAGGAGTCATTCCTGTTTCATTCGCTGCTTTAATAATTTTATCATCCACATCTGTAAAATTCGAAACATAGTTCACATCATATCCACGATATTCAAAATAACGACGGATTGTATCAAATGCAACCGTACTTCTTGCATTTCCAATATGAATATAATTGTAAACCGTTGGTCCGCAAACATACATTTTTACTTTTCCTGGTTCTAGTGGTTTAAATTCTTCTTTTTGACGTGTTAAAGTGTTATATACTTGAATCATAATTTCCTCCATATAATTCTGTGATTTCTCGTTCTTCTTTTGAATGAATTCGAACAACTTTAGCAGGCAAACCTACTGCAGTTGTATGAGCTGGAATATCTGATAATACGACTGCTGCTGCACCAATTTTGGCACCTTCTCCAATCGTAACTGGTCCAATGACTTGAACATGAGCAGACAATAATACTCCATCTTCAATGGTTGGATGACGTTTACCCGTTTGTTTTCCAGTTCCACCTAATGTAACCCCGTGGAACATTTTCACATCATCTCCAATAATCGCTGTTTCACCAATAACGATTCCCATTCCATGGTCAATAAAAAATCGACGTCCAATTTGTGCTGCCGGGTGAATTTCAATTCCAGTAAAAAATCGACTAAATGTACTCAGCATGCGAGCAAGAAGTCTACATCGGCAAGTAGTGTGTAACCAATGTGCTAGTCGATGCATAACAGTCGCATGATAGCCTGGATACGTTAAAACAATTTCTAAACTACTTCGTGCTGCTGGATCGTTCTTTTTATAGGTTTCCATATCCTCTTGAAAACGTCCCATCTCCTCACTCTCCTTTACTTGTACTATTTTTCTATTATAGCATATTTTCTACCGTTTTTTCGCTATCTCAAACTAGGAAACTAAAAAAAGACTTTTCACTTAAGAAAAGCCTTTTTACTCTCTTATAGACTAACGGTCAAACAAATATACTTATTGAAATAGATTTTTTGATGTAGCATGCATGAGATTCGCTTTTGCGAAGCTGCTGGCGTCCTTCGCTATATTACGGAAATCATCCTTGTATACATCTCTCATCAAAAAAGTAGAAAACAGAAAATGATTTTTTGAAGTATTATTAGCAATATAAACCACAACTGGTGTGGTTTATATTGCTGGGAAAATTCGAGACCCTAGGCTCGAATTTTAGGTATGAGACTTGCAAAGCAAGGCTGCTACCGTCCCTTACTACATCAAGGAAATCATTTTCTATTTTCATACGGCAACACAAGGTTCAAAATTACACCCGCTAATGCACATAATGCTGTACCTGATAATGTCACAGGACCTAATTCTAAAATTGCTCCACCTAATCCTAACACTAACATCGAACTCGCAATAATCAAATTACGCACTTCTCTAAAATCCACTTGCTTTTCAATTAACACTTTCAAACCATTACTTGCAATAACCCCATACAACATAATAGACATTCCCCCAAGCACTGCATTCGGAATGGTTGAAATTAACGCTGTGAATTTCCCAAGGAAACTTAATCCAATCGCAAATAATGCTGCATTACGAATCACTGAAACACTCGCAATTCTTGTCATCCCTACAACCCCTGTATTTTCACCATAAGTCGTATTGGCAGGTCCACCCATAAACGCTGAAACAGAAGTAGCAATACCATCTCCAATTAATGTACGATGTAACCCAGGATTTTTCAAAAATTGTCTGCCACAAATTTGACTTAACACTGTATGGTCTCCAATATGTTCTGCAATGGTTACAACAGCTACTGGTAAAATTGCCCAAGTTTCAGGACCAAAATACCAATGATATTCTTTGAAAAATCCATTTGTTGAAAATGGTAAATATAATTGCGGAATCGCAATCCAATCTGCTTCTAATACTGGAGTAAAATCTACTAATCCAAACAGTACAGCTACAATATATCCTCCAATAATTCCGAATAAGAATGGAATTATTTTTAAAAATCCTTTAGCTTTTGTATTAATAAATGCTGTAATTAGGAATGTAACGACTGCTACTGTCATTTGTTGGACTGTACCATCTTTAATAAATCCTGCATTTGTCACTGCAGAATTAGCTAACCCTAAACCAATTACCATAATCATTGGTCCAATAACAATTGGTGGTAATAAGCGGTCAATCCATTTTGTTCCAATTAATTTAACCGCTAATGCTACTACTACATAAACAAGACCTACAAGAACAACCCCAGATTGTGCTGCTGAAACATCGCCATTCATTTGCTTCATCGCAAATGCCATCGCTGAAATAAATGCAAACGAAGACCCTAAGTACACTGGCACTTTAAATTGAGTTGCCACCATGTAAATTAGAGTTCCTAAACCTGAAGCAAACAATGCTACAGAAACAGGCATTCCTAAAATTAATGGTACTAAAATCGTTGCCCCAAACATCGCAAACACATGTTGCAAGCTCAGTAACAATCCTTTGGCAAAAGGTGGATTTTGGTCCACATCGAGTAATAAATTGACTTTTGAAGTTTGTAACTCCATCATTCCCTCTTTTCCGGGCCTTTTTGTGCATATAAAAAAGCAACCCTATTTATTTTTGTTTGCAAAAGGGCTGCTTTCATATAGAAGAATGTTCTCTATGCAAAGAAAATTCTCCTAGAAAATATAAACTTGAACTATGATCGCCTTTTTCACCTCACGGGATGAATTTAAAAGCCCTCGCTACGCGAAAGTATACTAGATTTTTCACAAAATAACAAGTAGTTTTTTCGTTTATTTAAAAATCTGTCAAATGTAAAGTTTTAACGTACCTTTACACCAAAAATATCTCTGTTTCTTAGTTTTAATATTAATTGCAATTTGTATAAAAATAAATTATACTACGAGCATAAAAGGAAGCGTTTTCCAAGTATTTAATATTTATCTTTAGACTTAATTTATTTAAATGAAAAAGGGTGAATATATGAAAAAGAGATTATTGACTAGCTTTATAACGGTTTTAGGAGTAGCCTTATTTTCTTTTCTAAAAAATTATATGAATGTATCACTAGTAATGAGCGTAGTAATTTCCTCTATTTTTATAGTTTTAGGTGTATTGTTCATTGAATTTCGTTATAACAAATAATTCTGAAAGACGGTGTATCTCAGCCATAAGTGAGACAGTTATACAGTAAGTTTTTCGCCACTTGGAGTGCGTATAAAAAACAGGGACAAAATATAATTGCCCCTGTTTTTTTATCTTTCTATACCTTCTAATTCAAAACTTTCTGTTGTCCATAAATACTGTAATTTCCATTCACAACAAATGCAACAATACAAACAATAGCTGCATATGGCATCATACTATATCCGAATACTTCACCGATAATAAAAATAGGGGCTAGCCAAGTGTTTGTTGCACTTCCAAATACAGCTCCATAACCTAATGCTGCTGCTACCATTGGAGAAATACCTAACCACGAACTCATGACAATTCCTAATGAAGAACCAATTGAAAAGAGAGGTGTTACTTCTCCACCTAAAAATCCTGCACTAAGAGAAAAGACTGTTAACCCTAATTTCAAAATCCAATCTTGTGCATAAATCGTTTCACTATAAAAACTAGCATGAATTAAATTCGTTCCTAATCCTGCATAACGACCACTAGCAAAAGCTGCAATTAAAATACTAACAGCAATCCCTAATAAAAATATTCTTAGAGTTGGGCTTGGAATTTTAGTACCCCAATATTTTTTCAAATACGCTAAACTCACACTAAATAATCTTCCTGTTAATCCAAACGCAATTCCTAATACTACCATCTTCAATAATGTTTCATCGAACTGAATTTCTACAGGAACACCAACCATAAATTTCTCTAATCCTAAACTTTGAGCTACATTCATTGAAATAAAACTGGACAGCAATGCATAAAATAATGCGTCAATTTGTAATTGACCTACAATCATTACTTCAATCGCAAAGAAAGTCGCTGCTAAAGGCGTTCCAAATAATCCAGCAAAACCACTTGCCATCCCAATCATTAATAAAATTTGACGATTTCTCTTAGAAGAAAACCATTGTTGAAATTGATTCGCAACCGTTGCCCCTAATTGAACCGCAACTCCTTCACGTCCCACACTTGCTCCAAATAAATGAGCTAACCATGTTCCAATCATCATAAAGGGAATTAACCATTTTGAAATGCGATTGTCCTCTCCTTGTCCAATTCGAAAGACAATATTCATTCCTTCAATAGCATTTTTCCCGTATTTTAAATAAACTGTATGAAATAAAAATCCTATAATTGCTAAAAACGGAATCAAATACCAAAAATACTCTACTCGTAATTCAGATACTTTTAATAACACTTGCCCAAAAAAGGACGTTAAAACTCCAGTAATCACTCCGACGATGACACTAACGATTCCTAGTAAAACTCTTTCCTTAATTTTACATGAATTCACCAAATAACCTCCTTGAATAAAAAAGACTGGAGAAATTTCTCCAGCCTCCTATTTAACCTTCAACTTTTTAGTCTAAAATTGTGAACTTTTCAATAAACAATGGACTTACTGAACGGTTTTCATGAATACGTTTGATTGCTTCAGCCATTAATTGATCCACACTAACTTGAACAATTTTTCCACCTGTTTTTTCTTCAGGAACTTGAATTGAGTCAGTTACTACAACTTCTTTAATTACAGAAGCATTTAAACGATCTAATGCTGGACCTGATAATACAGGGTGAGTACAACAAGCATAAACTTCTAATGCACCAGCATCTTGAATAGCTTGAGCTGCTAGTGTAATGGTTCCAGCTGTATCAATCATATCGTCGATTAATACGGCAACTTTTCCTTTTACATCTCCAATAATATTCATCACTTCAGCTACATTTGCTTTTGGACGACGTTTGTCAATAATCGCAATTGGAGCATGTAAAAATTCTGCTAATTTACGTGCACGAGTTACCCCACCATGGTCTGGTGACACAACGACGATGTCTTTATCTTTGAAATTATTTTCTAAGAAATAATTGGCTAATAATGGAGCTCCTAATAAGTGATCCACTGGAATATCAAAGAATCCTTGAATTTGAGCAGCATGTAAGTCTAATGTTAACACACGGTCTGCACCTGCTTGTGTAATCATATTTGCCACTAATTTTGCTGTAATTGGTTCACGTGATTGAGCTTTACGATCTTGACGCGCATATCCATAGTACGGTAATACAACGTTAATTGTTTTCGCACTTGCACGACGTAATGCATCGATCATAATTAATAACTCCATTAAGTTATCATTTACTGGATACGATGTTGATTGAACAATATAAACATGGTCTCCACGAATACTTTCATCAATGTTAATTTTAATCTCTCCATCACTAAAATGAGTAACGGATACTTTCCCTAATTCTACCCCGACTTGATCTGCAATTTTTTGAGCTAATGGACGATTTGAGCTTAGTGCAAAAATCTTTAAATTTGGATCGGAATAATGTTCCACAATGATAACCCCCGAAGAATTTTATTTTTGTTTTTTCACTACTATAATAATAAACGTTTTTGATTCGTTTTTAAAGAACTAAATATATATTTCTATGATTTTTTTTGAGCTGAAGGTAATTTTTCAGCATAGTTTTCTTTATTTTCTTGACGAGAACGAGCAATAGCTAACGCTCCATTTGGAACATCTCTTGTAATCGTAGAACCAGCTGCAATGAAGACATCATCTCCAATTGTAACAGGTGCAACTAAATTCGCATTGCATCCCACAAACACACGGTCACCTACAGTGGCTCTATGTTTATTTTTACCGTCATAGTTTACGAAGATTGTTCCACAACCAACATTAATATCTCTTCCTAAATCAGCATCTCCAACATAGGTTAAGTGACCAACTTTTGTTCCTTTTCCTAATGTTGCATTTTTCACTTCTACGAAGTTTCCAATATGAACAGAATTTCCGATAACAGATTTTGGACGAAGATGTGCAAATGGACCAGCATTACTATAAGCTTTCATTAATGACTCTTCAATATTCGAACTAGTCACTGTTACATAATCTTCTAATACAGAATCACGAATCACACTACCTGAAGTAATATGGCAGTGTTGACCAATCATTGTATCTCCTTTTAAATAAACCCCTGGTTCAATGACTGTATCTGAACCAATCACTACTTCTGAGTCAATATACGTTTGTTCAGGATCAATTAATGTAACACCATTTCTCATATGTTGTTCATTAATACGTTGGCGCATTGCTTTTTCTGCTTTTGATAAAGCAACTCGGTCATTAACGCCCATTCCTTCATCCACATTTGGCATTTGATAAGCAGAAATGATTTCTCCACGTTTTTTCAAAATTTCTAATACATCTGGTAAATAATATTCACCTTGAGCATTATCATTACCCACTTCGCTTAATGCGCTGAATAAGGATTGATTATCAAAGCAATAAGTTCCTGTATTAATTTCTTGAATAGCTGCTTCTTCTGGAGTAGCATCTTTGTGTTCTACATTTTTTAGAACTGTTCCATCTTCCTCACGAACTACATGTCCATATCCAGTTGGATCTTCTACCCAAGCTGTTAAAATAGTTGCTTTTGCTTTTGTATCTTCATGAACTTTCATTAATTGTTCAAATGTTTCTGCTGTTAATAGCGGAGTATCTCCACAAACAACTAAAGTTGTTCCTTCTTTATCTTTCAACAACTCTTCTGCTTGTAAAACGGCATGACCTGTTCCTAATTGTTCTGCTTGTAAAGCATAAGAAACACGTTCTCCTAATTGTTGTTGAACCATTTCTGCACCATGCCCCACAATTGCTACAATCGTTTCTGCTCCCGCACGTTCTACTTGATCTACCACATGTTCTACCATTGGTTTGCCACAAACTGGATGCATGACTTTATAAAGTTCAGATTTCATTCGTGTGCCTTTTCCAGCTGCTAAAATAATTCCGTATTTTTGATTCATATTATCCCTCGCAAGTTCTATTTTTACTTCTTTATAATAGTAAACTATGATGTTTTTTGCAAGAAAGTGTCTTGAATATGGGTAAATTTATAGAAAAAGGTTCGAACGACTTTTTCTATCATTCGAACCTTTAATATTTTAACGTTCTTTATACAACTGAATTAACTCTTTTGAAAACAATTGAACCATTTCAGTCATAGCCATTTGATCTTCAGCATGAATAAAAAGTAGAGAAAGTTCTGTTTTTTCTCCAGCAGCTTCTTTTTGAATTAAGTCTGCATGGATTTTATGAGCTTGAACAAAGCATTCTTCTGCTTCAATTACTTTTTCATCAGCACCTTTAAAATCTCCTTTTTTTGCTAATTCCACAGCTTCCATATAAGAAGATTTTGCTGCACCACTGTTCGCAATTAACTGAAAACATACTAATTCCATATCTTCAGACATATTAACCCTCCACTAATGCTAATGCTTGATCTAAAACTTTTGGTCCATTCATCATGCCATAATCTCTCATGTCAATTGCAGCAACTGGAACATCTCCTGCCAATGATTTTACATTTTCAAGTTCATATCGAATTTGAGGCCCAATTAAAATAACATCTGCCTCTTGTAAATTTTTCTTAGCTTCTGTTAATGATTTTGCTTCGATATGTGCTTCAATAGAACGTTCCTCGGCACTTGATTGCATTTTTTTCACTAACATACTTGTAGACATTCCTGCATTACAAACTAATAATATATTTTTCATGTTTATCACTAACCTTCGTATTGATTTTCCATAACACGATCATGAATTTTAATAAATGGAATATAAATTAAAACTCCTAAAACTAAGATAATCGCTTGAACAACTACTGCTCTCCAGTCACCACCAGTTGATAAGAATGAGCTAGCAAAAATTGGTGTTGTCCATGGAACTTGTACCACACTAGGACTCATTAATCCAAGACTTGTTGCAACATAGCTAATTAAAATCCCTAAAGCTGGAACTCCGATAAATGGAATTGCCATAGATACGTTATAAACAATTGGATAACCAAATAATACTGGTTCATTAATGTTAAATAGTCCTGGAGCAAATGCTAATTTTGCAACATTTCTACTTGCAGCATTTTTACTTACTAAGAATGTTGCAATTAATAAACAAATTGTTGAACCACTACCACCCATTAATGCATATGTTTGAACTTGTGATACATTAATAATATGTGGAATTGCTTCTCCAGCGTTATAAGCTGCTGTATTTTCAAGAATGTTGATAATTAATAATGGTTCTAAAATTGAACTATAAATAACAGCTTGGTGAACCCCAAATAACCATAACATATTTCCTAATGAGTAAAGGATAATTGCTCCCCATAGACCAGTACTTACGTGACGTAATGGTTCTTGAATAAATGTAGTAATTAATGTAATTAAGTTAGTTCCCCAAATATTGAATAATAATGTTGATACTAAACCAAATACTGAAACTACTAAAATAACTGGTACTAAAACATTAAATGATTTTTCAACTGCAGGTGGAACATTATCCCCTAAATGAATTTTCAATGCTTTAACACGTGTAATTTTAATAAATAATTCTGAAGCTAATAAAGCAACAATAACTCCAGCAAACATTGCTCCTGTACCTAAGTTAGAGAATGTTAATACTCCAGATACTGAAACAGGATCTTTTGCTCCGTTTGCTACAACTTGAACGGCATTTGGCATCATTGCAATTAATGAAACTGCTGAAATCATAGCTGCTGCTAAAGGATTTTCATAATCACGATTTTGTGCTAAATAATAACCAACCATTACTGCAATTAAAAGACTTGAAATATTCAATGTTCCATTTGCTACAGTAATTCCCCAATATTGAACATTTGATAATGTAGTTGGATCTGAAATAATCCATTTGAATACTGTATTATTTAGTAATACGACTAACCCTGCTAGGATGTATAGTGGCATTACTGTTGCAAATGCATCTCTTAATGTTTTTAGATGAATTTGGTTTCCTAGTTTCCCAGCAAACACTACAAATTTATCCACAAATTTTGAATTTTCCATGTTTATTCCTCCATTACAAATATTTATTTAAATCAATTTTAAATCCATTTTTATTACTTACTTCTTTATACCAATAACCCGATTTTTTAATCGTTCTTTTTTGTGTTGCTAAATCTACCGAAATAAATCCATAACGATTTTTGTAGGCATTATTCCAAGACCAACAATCAAAAGCTGTCCAAGTATGATAACCAAAACAGTTACTTCCTTCTTCTATCGCTTTATGCAACCATAATAAATGTTCTTCATAAAACTCAATACGGTAGTCATCTTGAATCATTCCTTGTTCATCAATAAACCGCTCTTCACCTTCAACACCCATACCATTTTCACTAATAAACCATGGAATATTGTGGTAATTATTTTGAATATTTTTAGCGATATCATAGATGGCTTTAGGATAAATTTCCCATCCTCGATAAGGATTTACTCTTCGTTCTTTCCACTCATAATCTGAGAAGTATTTATCCGGCATCCATTTACCATCAAAGTTCTCAGAAAATTCAGGAGCTTGAACTCTTTTTGGATGATAGTAATTGACTCCTAGAAAATCAACTGTATTCTCTTTTAAAATCTTGAGTTCATCTTCTGTATGTTCCCAAAGTACTCCATCCTGTTCTAATGTTTGTACTAGACTTTCTGGAAACACTCCATTCACAGCTGGTTCTAAAAATGAGCGATTGAAAAAGTCATCCGCAAAATGACCTGCAGCAATATCTTCTTTTGATGAACTTTTTGGATAAGCAGGCGTTAAATTTAAAATAATACCAATTTTCCCATTTAAATTTAAGCTACGATATAATTGAATCACTTTCGCACTAGCTAAATTTAAATTATAAATAATTTGCACTGCTTCTTTTCCATAATATTTTTTATTAGGATAATGAAATGCGTATAAATATCCTGCTTCTGGGATTACCATCGGTTCATTAAAAGTAGTCCAATACTCTACTATATCTCCGAATTGTTCAAAACAAGTTCGAGCAAATTTTACAAACAAATCTACGACTTGCTTACTTTCCCAACCACCATATTTTTTCAACAGATCAATTGGCATATCAAAGTGGTGTAAGTTAAGCACTAAAGTAATCCCGTGTTTCTTAGCTTCTTGAATCACATTACGATAAAACTCTACTGCTCTTTCATCGGCTTCTCCCGTTTCGAAGTCTTTAATCAATCGACTCCATTGAATTGAAGTTCTAAAAGAATTAAATCCTATTTGCGTCATTCTTTCAAAATCTTCTTGATAGTGATGATAAAAATCACTCGCTACTCCTGGACCAACTTGATTAAAAAATGCTTCTGGAGATTTTCTATACCAATAATCCATTACATTTTCATGAATTTTATCCGTACTGCCTTCTGTTTGAGGGCCACTTGTAGCTGCTCCCCACCAAAAATCTTCTGGAAATACAATATTTTTATCCATATATATCCTCCTTCCTCAAATATTTACACCATTAGTATATCACTTTATTTTTATTTGTCTAGACATATTTTTAATTTGTTATAGTCATATAACTTTATTTGTTGATTGTTGATTATGTGTTTGTTATAATTTTCTTATTAAAATTGAAGGAAAATAAACATGAGTACAAAATATTTAAAAATATATCAACAACTACGTGAAGAGATATTGCATCAAGATACTCCCTCTAGTACGCAATTACCAGATGAAATTTCATTAACAAAAAAATTCCATTGTAGTCGTATGACCGTAAAAAAAGCTTTAGATATGTTAGTAGATGAAGGATTAATTTATCGCAAACGTGGGCAAGGGACTTTCATTATGCCTCAAGTAGAACAAAAGCATAAAATTATTGTCCCAGAAAGAGATATTCAAGGCTTAACAAAAATTTCTAAACAATCACATGCACAAGTGCGTTCAGAAATTATTCATTTTAAATTAGAGTTCGCTACTAAAAGTATCTCTGAAAAATTACAAATTCCTGAATCTTCTCCTATATACAATATTTTTCGATTAAGAATTATCGATGATAAGCCATACGTTTTAGAACAAACTTATATGAGTACTGATTTGATAAGTGGTATCACTGAAGAAATTCTTCATCGTTCTATTTATTCTTATATTGAAGATACTTTAAAATTACGTATTGCTAGTGCTATGAAAATTTTACGAGCGTCCATTAGTACGGAAACAGATCAAAAATATTTACACTTATCTCCTACTGAACCTATTTTTGAAGTAGAACAAATCGCCTATTTAGACAATGGAACACCATTTGAGTATTCTATCTCAAGACATAGATACGATTTATTTGAATTTAGTTCATATGGATTAAAAAAATCATAAAGGAGCCCTCAACATGCAACCTATCTTTTTAAAGCCAGTCCTACAAGAAAAAATTTGGGGCGGTAAAAAATTACATACAGAATTTAACTTAACATTGCCAAGTGATAAAGTTGGTGAATCTTGGTCGATTAGCGCTCATCCAAATGGACAATCCACTGTTATTTCTCCTGCTGAATTTCAAGGGATGACATTAGCAGAACTATATGCTGAACATGCGGAATTATTTCATCAACAAACATTGCCAACTTTCCCACTATTAATTAAAATTTTAGATGCAAGTGATGACTTATCTATCCAAGTACACCCAGATGATGCTTATGGATTAGAACATGAACACGAGTTAGGGAAAAATGAATGTTGGTATGTTATTTCTGCTGAACCAGGTGCAAAAATTGTTTACGGACATACTGCACAAACAAAAGAAGAATTTGTTACATTAATCCAAGAAGAAAAATGGAGTGAATTATTTACAGATGTTCCCGTCAAAGCAGGAGATTTCTTCAATGTTCCAAGTGGAACTATTCACGCTATAGGAAAAGGTATTGTCATTTTAGAAACACAACAAAACTCTGATACTACTTACCGTGTTTATGATTATGACCGAAAAGATGATGCAGGAAATCCTCGTCCATTACATATTCCACAAACGATTGATGTCACTACAATTCCACATCAATTACCACATTTTGAACAAACCATTGAAAAATTGGATGACGCAACGATTACTCATTTTATTACTAATCACTATTTCTCAGTTTGGAAATGGGAAATTGATGGAACTTACTCTACTACACTAGATGACAACTACTACTTAGCAACGGTTATCGAGGGTGAAGGAACACTAGAAATAAATGGCGAAGCATTCGCTCTAAAAAAAGCAGATTCATTCATTTTACCAACACCTATTCATGATGTAACTGTAAAAGGAAATCTAACATTAATCGTTTCTCGTTCAGAAGAATAAGACAAAACAAAAACAGCATTCTTTTCACAGAATGCTGTTTTTTACAAATAAATTCAATTATTCTAAAATATTAAACCCTAAACTTGTACTATCTCTTAAAAACATTTGAACAGTTTCTAAAGAATATTGTGTTAAATCTTTACCTTTTAACGAAAGTTTCTTAATCAAATCGGAAGTACATGTAATAATATCTACTCCTAACTCATCTGCTTGATAAATATTAAATGTCTCTCTAGGACTTGCCCATAATAATTCAACTAATTCTTTCTTATGACAAATTTCTAAAGCTTCTTTCATAATTGGCAATGGATCTACGCCTGTATCAGCAATTCTACCAGCAAAAACGGAAACAATCGATGGAGTATTATTTTTTAAAACTGCTACAACTTCTTCGACTTGTTTTATTGTAAAAATTGCAGTCACATTAACTTTAATACCATCTGAAGTTAAACGGTCAATTAATGGTACCGTACTCTCCCCTTTTGAATTAGTAATAGGAATTTTTACATAGACATTTTCCGCTAACGTTGCAATTCTACGTGCCTCTTTTTCCATTTGCCCAATTTCATCTGCAAATACTTCAAAAGAAACAGGATAAGTTGTAATCTCTTTTAAAACTTCCTTAGCAAATCCAATATAACTTGTAATACCAGCCTTTTTCATTAAACTTGGATTAGTAGTAAATCCCGTTACGATACCTGAATTTAAATCATTTAACATGTTATCTAAATTTGCTCCGTCAGAAAACACTTTAACTGTTAATTCTTTAACCATATGATTTACTCCTCTTCTTCAACAATATTATTCAAAGCTTCTTTTGATTTTGTAAGTACTGAAGGTAAAACTAATACAATAGCTAAAACCGCAGCAATAATATAAATACCAATAGCTCCTGCTGATTCACCAGTACGTCCTAATAGAATACCAATTAAACCAAAATCAAAATCTCCAAATGTTGTATTAGCAAATCCTAATTTCCCTAAAACTGGAAGTAATGTAGCTGGTAAAAATGCTAAGAATAATCCATTTACAAATGATCCTAAAATCGCACCTTTTCTACCTCCTGTTGCATTACCAAAAATTCCAGCTGTAGCTCCACAGAAGAAATGAGGTACCATACCAGGAATAATTAACACTCCGCCTAATGCACCAAGTACAAACATACCTACAAGACCACCTAAGAAACTAAATGCAAATCCAATAATTACAGCAGTTGGAGCATAAGGGAAGAATACAGCGCAATCTACTGCTGGTACTGCATTCGGAATTAATTTAGTAGCAATACCTTGGAAAGCAGGAATTAAATCTGCTAAAATCATACGAACACCTGCATAAACTACTGATACACCTACAGCAAATGTTAAACCACTAATAATCGCAAAAATCAAAGGATTCTTACCATTAGCCAATTCTTCTACAGCTTGAGGATTTCTAATCAAGCAAGCTACAACACCAATAATATAAAATATTACCATTACAATCCCTGTTGAAATTGTTGTGTTTCTTAAGAAGCTCCATTTATCAGAAATTTGTAATTCTTCTGTACTTCTGCTATCTTTACCAACCTTAGTTCCTATCCAAGCTGCTAAATAATAACCTAAACTTCCAAAGTGACCCATAGCAATTTCATCACCATCTGTTACTTTTAAAGTATATTTTTGACCAATTGCTGGTGAGATAGCTGACCATGCGCCTAAGAAAAATCCTCCTAATAGAACTAATGCAACACCTTCAAATCCAATTGCACCTAAAACTGCTGAAAGTAAGCACGCCATGAAGAAACTATGATGCCCTGTTAAGAAAATATATTTAAAACGAGTAAATCTAGCAAAAAACAAATTCAATAACAAACCAACGATTAAAATTGACATTGTTTCTACGCCTAAGATTTTTTGTGCCACACTTGTGACAGCCTCATTATTTGGAACTACTCCCGTAATACCAAATCCTTGTTCAATTAATGTTGCTAGAGGAGCTAAATTAGCTTGAATAACACCTGCTCCTGCAGCTAACATTAAATATCCTAAAATAGGACCTAATGTTCCAGTCAACACCTTATGCCCTGGTGTTTTTAAAGCAAGTAAGCCAAAAAATGCAATTAATCCCATTAAAAATGCTGGCTCACTTAAAATGTTTTGAAAAAATATTAATACCCCATTCATGTTGCTTCCTCCTTATTTATCACATTAATTATTATTCATTTCTTGTAAAACTGGTGCTAGTACTGGTTCAATTTTCTTTCTATTTGTATAGCTTTCTACAATACAAACATTTGCTGTCTCTGGGAAAATATCTTTAAACTCTTTCACAGTTACATATAAATCAGCATTTTTTCCAACAGCCGCATTAGAATCGCATGATTCTGCTTCAACTTCAATTCCTAAATCCTTAGCTATTGCTTCTACTTTTAATCTCAATAGCAAACTGCTACCAATTCCATTTCCACAAACTGTTACTACTTTAATCATCCCACTCACCTCCTTCTTCAATTACTTTCTCAATTAAAACTAAAATTTCTTCAGGCGTTTCAGCTTTAATCAAATTTTCTATAATATCATCATCATCTAATATTAATGCCAACTGCTGTAAAGCTTTTAAATGTGCAGTAGAATCAACTGTTGCTAATACAAATATCAACTGTACATTTTTATCTTCATCATCTTCTGAACCAAAATTAACAGGTTCCTTTAATTGCAACAAACTTATTCCTAAGCGATGCACACCAGCATCTGGAGATGCGTGAGGAACTGCTACTTTTGGTGCTAACACTATATAAGGTCCAATTTCATTAACACTTGAAATAATAGCTTCAACATAACTTTCTTCAATATAACCTTGTTCTAACAATGGTTTAGATGCAATTCTGACTGCAGTTTCCCAATCGTTTACTTTATCTAATCGTTGAATCAGTTCTTTTTTGACTAGATCTTTCAAAGAATCACCCCCTAACACGACTTCTTTATTAGCAAATAAATATTTTGTTAAATCTTTTCTCAACTCCTTTTCATTTTTAATTAATGCATGTTTAGCCATAATATTAAGTATTTCATCAACTGAAATAAATTCTTCTTTCTTCAAATGGAAAGTTTCAAAAACTTTTTTCTTTAATAGAATTTTTTCAGTAAAATTCATTATTGTTTTAACTATAAAAAGAGGTTTATCTACTTCAATATTCATTGTAGAAAAAATCATAGCAACTTTTTGATTTCCTATATTCTTTTTATAATCATTAAAAGACATTGTATAAAATTCTATCATGGGAAATATCTGTTTCAATTCAGTCCGTAAAATTAATGAAGAGCTAATTCCATTTGGACAGATAATCATAGCAATAATTTTTTCAGTTATACTTTCCTTCTGAATATTTTCTAAATATCCACCAAAATGAATAGTAAAATAGGCAATTTCATCATTAGATATCTTTTTACACGTTGATTCTTCTAAAGGCTTTAGACTCCTTTTAATTAAAGCAAACAAATAGTTATATTCTTTAATAATTTGATTTGTAAGAGGATTTTTTAAAGAAACTCCAAAAATTTGTCTATAAAACGCTGGATATAAATGTGCATATAAATTTTTTCTAAATTGAAATGTTTCAGGAAATTCTAAACCTGTATTTACTTTTACTTGTAAAATAATTTCGTCCATTATTTTTATAATTTCAGGTTCAGGATTAATATTTAAATCTCCCTGCACACATCCAGCCAATCTTGATAAAAGAAATTCTCTTTCTTTTGATAAATTTGGAAATTGTCCTTCAATATCTATTAACAATCTTAATAATGGTGTTTCAATTATTTTTTCAAAATCCTCCGCATTTTTAATATACGGTTCTTTCAAACTGTATTCATTAAATACTGTCATCAATATGGCTACCGTATCAATTTTCTCCGCAATAAATATTAATTGATAGTTATCACTATATATTTTTAGCAAATTTAAAATTAATTCTTCCTGATATACTAAATTACATTCTTTAAAAATATATCGTAAAATATTTCTACCACACACTAAAGTAATTAAATTCCCAATTGTCACCTCAAGTAATTCTCTAATTTTATTACTATTTCCATCTATATAGTATCCTTTATCACGAGAGTAGATTAACTGAAGTTCATATTTTTTCAAAATATCTCTAACTTCTTTTAAATCTGCTAATATTGAATTTTTACTCATTCTTAAAAAATCTTGTAAATGTGAATTAGAAATATAGTCTGAACACAAAATTATATAGAAAATCAACATATCAATACGTTCTTCTTGAAAAACATATTTTTTTGATGCTATATCAACATGCTTCAATATACTAGTTATAGAGATATCTGGTGCAATGATAAAATTATTTTGAATTGTAATAGTAGGTAATTCTAACCCCATTAACATTTCATTAACTTTCTGTATATCTATCAATACCGTTCTTTTATTACATTGAAGTACACCCTCCATTTCATCTATAGAGGTATGATTATAATTAAGAAAAAATTGGTATTTTTTTATGAGCTCATTTGTTAACACTTTCTTCCTCCTATAACCAAATTATATAAAGCGCTATCATTTCTATCAATAACAATTGAGCACAACTTTATGTTAGATAACCCTACACAAATTGTGCTCAAATTTACTTTACCCTAACAAATACAAAATCACTGCAACAATGGTACTTGTCAAACCTACCAATGCTTCGTAAGGAATTAATTTCATACGATCTTCAATACTCATAAAGACTGAACCACCTGTAGCGTGGAAGAATGAGCCATGAGGAAGAGAATCTAACACTGTTGCCCCAGCATGAATCATTGCCGCTGCTGCAACTGCAGGAACTCCAGAAGAAACTAAAGGAGCTGCAAATGTTTGAGAAGCAATCGTAGAACCAGCTGTTGTAGAAGCTGTAGCTGCTCCCATTAGAATACCTGATAATGGTGCTAAGACAAAAGATGGCATATTCAAAGCTTCCAACACATGAATCATATCCACTTGTAGAGAAGAAGCTTTAATAATTCCTGCAATCGTTCCTGTTCCAATTAATAAAATCGATACGCCAATAACTTTGCTCAATCCAAATTCACTATATTCTACAGTATGTTTTGAATGCCCTGTTACTAAAATCGTGACTAAACCACCAATTGGTAATGCAATTAAAGGATCCACACTTACTCCGACTAATGAACGTAAAGCTAATAACGCAATTACTACAACCGGTCCAAGAATCGCTTGGAAAAATGGCACAGAAGTGTGATGTTCTGCTTCTTCTTCCATATTGTCAAAAGCATGATCAACTTTCTTTGCTAGAAATCCTGCTAATAAAATACTAACAACTAATGCCACCAATGCTGGAATAATATTTTTAGCCATTAATGCTGTTAAATCTAATTGAAAAGCTTCTGAAACCGCAATCGTATTTGGATTTGGTGAAATAATATTTCCTGCTTTTCCTCCACCAATCATCGCTAGTAAAATACCTGCTTTTGATAAATCTGCTTTCTTTGCAATCGCAATGGCAATCGGAGCTACTGTAATAACTGCAATATCAATAAATACTCCCACTGCACAAATAATCATTGTTGCAATCGCAATCGCTGCAATGGCTCTTTTCTCCCCTAACTTCTTCACAATTGTTTCAGCAATCGTTTCAGCAGAACCTGTTTTAATTAAAGCTCCTGCTAAAATTCCTGAAGTCATAATTCTTAATACTGGAGACATCATCCCTTGTGCTCCTGTTACCATCGCACTAACAGAACCTGCTAACCCTGCTCCGCCAATCACTCCCCCTACTAAAGCTCCTAAAATTAAACTATAAGCTGGATGAACTTTTTTAATAATCAGTATAATTGCAAGAATCAATCCAACTAAAGCTCCTAATGTACTAATTTGACTAACCATTTTATTTTCCTTCTTTCATCATTTCTACAACTCTAAAAACTTGTTCTACTGTATCAACCATATTTCGATGAGCGTTCTCTTTATCCATAGCTTCTTTAAGTGTTACAATTCCTCTTAAAATTGGGAAAAATGCATCAATTCCATGTTGATTACATTCTTTTGCATCTGGTGTAACTGCTCCAGCAAAAGCTAGTACTTTCTTTTGATACTTTTTAGCTAAGGATGCTACACCAATCGGAGCTTTTCCTAAAGCTGTTTGCCCATCCAGTCTTCCCTCACCTGTTACAACAAAATCAGCAGTTTTTATTAATTCTTCTAATTTCGTTTCCGTTAATACAATTTGAATTCCAGATTCTAATGTGGCATTCGTATACGTTAAAAAGGCAAATCCCATACCACCAGCTGCTCCAGTTCCTGGATAAAATCGATCCGCATTCGCATTCATTTCCTTAGACAATTCAGCATAGTGTAGTAATAATTGATCCAATTCTTGAACCATTTCAGGAGTCGCTCCTTTTTGTGGACCAAAAATAGCACTGGAGCCATTTTCGCCACATAATGGATTCGTTACATCACAAGCTACTTTGAAGGCACATTCTTTTAATTTTGGATGTACATTGGTATCTTTAATACTCGCTAATTCTCTAAGTCCATTTCCTCCATAAGAGATATGAGTTCCTTCTCGTGTTAGGAAATCATATCCTAATGCTTGTAACATCCCAACTCCACCATCATTTGTCGCACTTCCGCCAATTCCAACAATAAAATGTCGACATCCTCTTTCAATTGCATCTAGAATTAATTCACCAACTCCATAAGTAGTTGTATTCATTGGATTGCGACTTTCTTCAGGAACTAACGTAATTCCTGCTGCAGCTGACATTTCAATAATGGCTGTTTTACTCGAATCTTCCTTAGATTCAATCACTCCGTAGACTGCTTCCACTTTTTCTCCTAATGGGCCTGTTACTTCTTTTGTAACAAAGATTCCTCCCATTCCTTCGACTAATGCTTCAACGGTTCCTTCCCCACCATCTGCTAATGGACGAACCACAACCTTTGCACTCTGATAAACACGTTTTACACCTTCTGCTATCGCTTGACCAGCTTCCATAGACGATAAACTTCCTTTGAACGAGTCAATGGCAACAACGACTTTCATATTTAAACCTCCCTTTTCATAGTTTGATACACTATTATAGCAAGCGTTTACATATTTTCATAGTGCTTTTAGAATATTTCTTAAAAATTCTCCTAAATTTCTTTTTAAAAACAAAAAAGACGACCGAAGTCGTCTAAAAATTAAAAAAATTCAGCAAAACACAGAAAAAAATGCTGAAAAAAAGATTAAAAAGATAGTGATAAGAAAATAAACTTGAAAGGAAAAGTAAAAAACTTATCACACTTGTATGATATCATTAAGTTCTATCAATTTCAAGCACAAAAAAACACCTAATACATAGATGGTTTTTTATTTTTCATACCTATCTTTTTCCGGAGATAGTTCTATGAAAAAATCTAAAAACAAAGACACTTGTATAATATCACTAAGCTCTAACAATTTCAAGCACAAAAAAACCACCCAATATTAGGTGGTTTTCAGAACTATCCCCTGAACGGACAGCTCAATAAAAAAATAAAAAAAAGAAAAAAAGTGATAAGAAAATGAAAAAAAACTTATCACATGAGAATATTAGCACAGATTACTATAAATTTCAATAAAAAAAGGATGAGAAAACTCATCCTTCATCAAATTTTATTTTATTATTTATTTGCTAATAAATCACGGATTTCACGTAAGTAATCTTCAGCTTTTGGTTGTGGAGCTACTTCTTTAGCTTCTTCTTTTCCGCCTTTAGCTAAATCTTGAACAGCGTTCATACCTTTAACTACCATGAAAAGAACAAAACCTACGATTACAAAGTTAATGATTGCAGCAGCAAAAGCACCTACACCTAATGTAGCTGAACCGATTTTAACTGATACCCCAGCGATTGAATCTGCTTTAAATACCATTGCAATAATTGGTTCGAAAATGTCTTTTACTAATGAATCAACGATAGCTTTGAAAGCTGCCCCGATGATTACCGCAACTGCTAAATCAACAACATTTCCACGCATTAAGAACTCTTTAAATTCTTTTAACATTATGATTCCTCCTAAATTTATAATATTTACCATAGACATAATACAGGATTTTTTCTTTCAATGCAACAAATATGATTTCTGTTATATTAGTTTTTGGATATAATTATCTGGAGTATAAGAATCCACGTTAAATAAAGGTGTATCACCAACTGATAACTGTGCTAATAATGCACCAATCCAGACTCCTGAAGTTAAGCCTGAAGATCCTAGACCGCTAGCAACAAATACCGAGTTTTCTTCTGGAATACTACCGAAAAATGGTAAGAAGTCAGAAGTATACGCTCTTGTTCCAATTCGACTCCCTAGCCATTTTGCTTGTTTTAATGGTGGGAAAACTTCACATGCTTCTTCATACATTTTTTGCTGTAATTCTTGATTATCTGTTAAGTCAAAGTCTTGATTATTCTCATGGGTTGCGCCTACAATAATTTTGCCATCTTCAAATGGTAAAATATCAATTTCTCCATGTAACATACATACGGGCCACTTCCCTGTTTCTTCCGTTGTCTCTAATTCTAATTCAATTAATTGTCCCTTTTGTGGGCGAACATCTACATAATATCCTAGTGGTTCGATTAATTCTTTAACCCACGCTCCACTTGCTACGATAATTTTATCAAACTGTTCTAGTCCGTCATTTGTCTTAACAACTACTTTTCCTTCTTCCTCTCGTGTTAAACTTACTTTTTCCTGCTTGATGATTGCTCCATTTTGTTTTGCTAAATATAATTGCTGTTCAACTAAAAGTTTCCCATCGACTCTTCCTCCACCAGAACAATGAATCGCTCCATGAGCTCCATTCCAACCAGGAACATAAGAAGAGATGTTTTCAACTTCAATTTTTGTTATGGTTCCAATTCTTTCCTCTTCGCTTCTTCTTTCAGCAGCAATTTTTTCTAATTTTTCTAATAATTCCGGAGTCTTTTTAAACACTAGCGCTCCTACTTGTTCATACGGCAATTGAGTCACACCATCTGCTTCTAGTTGTGACATTAATTCTGGATAATAAGAAGCTCCTCTTGCTGTCAATCGATACCAATCTTTATTTCTTCTTTGAGATAGCCACGGGCAGATAATACCTGCTGCAGCTTTCGTAGCTTGCCCAACTCCATCATCATAGACAACTAATTCTACTTCTGGATTTTTCGATAATTGATAAGCAGCCGTTGCTCCCACTATTCCTGCTCCAATAATTGCAATTCTCATCTTAACTCCTCCTTAATCTTTTCGATTCCATTGATGTTCTTGTTCAAAAACTTCTGCAATTTGTAATAATAAATCTTCTCGTCCTTTGGTAGCCATCACTTGTACTCCAACTGGTAATCCTTCTTGTGTACAATAAATTGGCAGACTAATCGCTGGTTGTCCAGTAATATTGGCTAATTGCGTAAAGGGAGTTAACTCTAATGTTTTTTCAAACATTTTCCAAATAATTTCTTGCTGTTCTGTTACTGAAAATTGTTCGATAGACTCTAACGCTTCTCTAATAGATCCCCTCATTGGATACTGATCATGTTTTGGAGCGACATCATTCACACATGGCATTAGAATCAGATCATATTCTTCGTGACACTCATGCATTATTTTTGTCCAATAATCCCATTGGTTCAATGCTGCACTATAATCTTTCGCTAAAATATGTTGTCCCGATTGATAAATGCCCCATGTCATTAATTCCATATCCTCTTTTGTAAGTGGACGTTGTATCATTTTTTCAATTCCATCCATCATCGCAGCTGTTTCCACACTATTCATGATATAGTAATTTTTCATTACTTCGATACCATCTACTGGCCATTGGATTTTTTCAATAGAATGTCCTTTTTCTTGTAAAAATTTCACAGCTCTATTCAAAGCATTTTTTGCAGAGTTTTCGACCTTGTTTCCAATTGGCGAATCTTCTATGACTGCAATTTTTAGTGGTCGTTCAATGGATGCATATAGTTGCTGTTTCGATAATTTTGGTAGTATAAACGGGCTTTCCATTTGTTCTACTTGCAACACTTCTAATAATCTTCTTGTATCACGAACGGTTTTAGTTAAGGCAAAATTGACCGATGCTCCTTGCCAACCACGATAGCCATTTGGACCAACAGGTATTCTACCACGACTTGGTTTTAACCCAATCAAACCAGTAAAACTAGCTGGTATTCGAATGGATCCCCCACCATCACTTGCCATCGCAATTGGAACCATTCCACTCGCCACTGCACTAGCAGCACCACCACTTGAGCCACCCGCATTACGACCAATATCATAAGGGTTTGAAGTAACTCCCCATAAACTTGGTTCTGTCATATTTTTAAATCCAAATTCTGGTGTGTTTGTTCGACCAATAATGACAAATCCTGCTTCTTCTAATTTAGTGACTAATGTATCTTGATGCTGTTGAAGGATATTTTTAAATAAACGTGATCCCGCCGTTGAAGGTTCTCCCTTTTGACATTGCCCTAAATCTTTTAATAATAAAGGAACACCTGCAAATGGCTGATTGCTAAAATGGCGTGACTGAGCTTCTCTTACTGCTCTTTCTTCTTGCAAATGGACGACAGCATTTAAACTTGGATTCAATTGTTTTACTTTAAACAAAGCATCTTGAACTAATTCAACAGAAGAAACTTCTCCATTTCGAACGGCTTGTGCCATCGCTGTTGCATCTTTAAACTCTTGCATATTTATCCTCCTTCCATTCATTCTTCTTTATTGTACACGCCTGTTTTCTATTCGTAAACCTTATAATAATCGTATTTTAAGATATCTTTTGAAAAACAAACAACTCCTTTGTTATACTAGTTTCAAACTAAGAAAAAAGGAGTTCAATTTATGAAAAAATCTCATTTGCTACTAGGGCTGGGAATCTCTATTAGCTTATTAACAGCTTGCCAAAAACAAGAGACAGCAACCTCTTCAACAACTGAAGCAACGACCATAACTATTGAAGAAACAACGGTTGCACCAAAACCTGTTGCTGACTATACGTTATACAACACTGTTCTTCAAGACTATAAAGAAGCTTTGAAAAAAAAGGGTGGTTCTTTCAATGAGGATAATATTAATCCATTTATTTTAATCGCAAAAACTAATCACTATTTACAAGGCGCTTCATATATTTTATATGACTTCGATAAAAATGGAGTAGATGAATTATTAGTTGCAACTACATCAAGAGAAAATAAACATGCGATTTTGGATATTCGTACCATCGTTGATGGAAAAGTTGTTCGAGTAACCAATGCAGAAAATCAATTAGGCTTTATCGGAGAGAGAATGAATATTTTTCCACGAGAAGATGGAAGCTTCACTTATATTGGTGCAGGTTCTGCAAAAGAGCATTTATATGCTCATTACAAATGGAATGAAACAGGAAGTGCATTAGAGCGTGTCAAAGAAGGCACTACTCCAGATGTTATTGAAGGACTAGCTCCAGAGTTGAATATCCCAGATAAAGACTGGTATCCAGTGCAATGGTATATCACTTCTCCTGAGAAGCAAAAAGAAATGGCAAAAGTTAAATTAAATCTTCAAGCCATTCAAAATGGAGATTACACTACCTTAAAAGGAACTTGGGTGAACCGTTTAGGATATACTCTCACATTCAACGAAAATGGTCTTGTTAGTGATAAGGAAGTAGTAGACTTTTCACGATTAAAAGATGAAAATGGAATTTTACGTGTTGGAATCCAACCTAAAGAACCTGGCCCTGGAGGAGCTGTTTTAGCATTTATTCCAGCCGGAGTGACTTTCCCCTACTCTACTTCTGATCCATCTCAAATTGATCGTGATCGTTTATGGACAGGTCAAGCTCTATCTGATGACCCTGCAGACTTCTATTATAAACTTGATGAATAACGATTCTCAAACAGACGCCAGCAAGAATTTTCTACTGGCGTTTTTTTAGCGTTGGAAATTCACTTTATATAATTTTGTTCATAAATTCACCAGATATCTTTTGATATTTTGAATCTTTTTTTGCTATACTTTGAATATCAATAAAAAGGAGTGAATATTATGAAAAAAACTCATTTGCTAGTAGGGCTGGGAATCTCTATTAGCTTACTAACCGCTTGCCAAAATTCAAGTTCCGGCTCTAGCTCTGCTACAACAGAAGCAGAAACAACAACACAAACAACCGTTGCACCAAAACCTGTGACAGATTATACATTGTATAATTCGGTTCTTAAGGATTATAAGGAAGTCGTTGAGAATGTAACGAAACATGCGAATGATCATTCAAAAATTAAGTATAACGATAATGTAAATAGTATTGCTTACTTAGCAAAAAAAGGATTCGATTCTCCTGGTATTAGTTATACATTATATGACTTTGATAAAAATGATGTGGAAGAATTAGTTATTTCCATGGGTTCTTCAAAAGACAATCATTATATTCTAGATATCTATACTATTTCAAACGGAAAACTGATTTGATTAACAAACAGAGAAAATAAATTAGATATGATTGGAGAACGAATGCAAATTTTCCCATTAGAAGATGGAACATTTTTATACATCGGCGTAGGAACTTCAAGAGATCACGGCTATATTCATTACTAACTAAATGACAAAGGAGATGCTTTTGAAGAAACTAAAGAAAAAATTACGGATGACAATGTTAAAACGCTCTCTCCAAAAATTGATTTAAAACAAATTGAATGGAAACCTACACAATGGTACATCACTTCTCCTGAAAAACAAAAAGAAGTTTCTAAGAAAAAATTAGATATTCAAGCCATTCAAAATGGAGATTATTCTAGCCTTAAAGGTACTTGGGTAGACGGTACTGGACATACCTTTACTTTTGATGAAAAAGGTCTTGTAGATGAAAATAATGAGATGAAATTATCTTATTTCAAGGAATATAAAGGTACATTAATTGGTGGGTATGGTCCTAAGAATTCTCCAGTTGGTGGTGCAGCTGTTTATATCATCCCAGGTGGCGTTCCAATGACTGCCGATAGAAATGATACTTTCGTAGATCCTATTCAAACAGATAAAGATCGTATTTTCGCCGGACAACAATTCCCACGATTCGATTACGAATTCCATTATCGAATTGATGATTAACTAAATACGCATCATAAAATCCCGTCAGACTATAGAGCTGACGGGATTTTTGCTACTAAAAAATGCCCCTATAAAAGGGACATTACGATTTGAAACTTTTCATTCATTAGAATAATTCTTTATAGAAAGCAATTGTTTCTTCTAATGTTGGCATGAATGGGTTACCAGGTGCACAAGCATCGATTAACGCATTCTTAGATAGATATTCGAAGTCGAAGTCTTTTTCTTCAATTCCTAATTCAGTTAATTTCTTAGGAATACCTACAGTTTCAGATAATGTTTCAATTTCTTTAATAGCATAAGCTGCACATTCTTCATCTGTTTTTCCAGCTGGATCTAATCCTAAAGCTTTAGCTACATCACGGAATGCTGCAGGAACACGTTTTGCATTTTCACGTTCAATAACTGGTAATAGCATTGCACAACATACACCGTGTGGTAATTTGTAAACAGCACCTAATTGGTGAGCCATTGAGTGAACATAACCTAAACCTGCATTGTTGAATGACATACCACCTAAGAAGATAGCATTTACCATTCCTTCACGAGCTTCGATATCGTGACCATCTTTTACAGCACGTGGTAAGTATTCTTTAATTAATTCAATTGCACCAATTGATAATTTTTTAGTTACTCCATAAGCACCTGGTGTTACTAATGCTTCAACAGCGTGAGTTAAAGCATCCATACCTGTTGCTGCAGTTAATGGAGCTGGTTTAGAAACCATTAATTCTGGGTCGTTAACTGAGATTAATGCTAAACTATTTTTATCAACCATTACCATTTTAACTTTACGTTCTTCGTCAGTAATAACGTAGTTAATTGTAATTTCTGCTGAAGTACCTGCTGTAGTGTTAATCGCTACTACTGGTAAGCCTTTTTTAGCTGATTTGTGTAATCCTTCATAGTCTTGAGGTTTTCCACCATTTGTTGCGATAACTGAAATACAGCTTGCAGCATCTTGTGGAGATCCACCACCTAAACTAATAATGAAGTCACAGTTGTTTTCTTTTAATGCTTTAACTCCGTCTGTTACGTTTTTACAAGTTGGATTAGGTTCTACATCTGAGAATACAACATATTCAATTCCTGCTTCATCTAAAGGTTTTGTAACTTTAGGAAGAATTTCACTTGATTGGATAAACTTATCCGTTACTAATAAAGCTTTATTATAACCTAGGTCTTTTACATAAGAACCAATTTCGTTTACTACTCCTCTTCCGATTAAGTTAATTGCTGGTACATAAAATGTTGACATAATGTTTCTCCCCTTAAAATATAAATAATTTTCATTTTTTTAATTGTTCAAATAGTGCCTATAAAACACCTTTTTTAAGAATGATATTGCCATACAAGGCACTTTCTCCCGTTTGAATGACTAGATAAGCTTTTTCAGCTTGATCATAAAATTCAAAACGTTCAAATTCTTTAATCGCTGCACCTGGATGACTTTCTTCTAATAATTTTTTATATTCGTCCCAAATTACTGGAACTGTTGTATCTCCCGGTACTACTTGCATTAGTCCTGCTTGGTATGAACTATATGTGTCTAATGGTAATAATTTTAGAATTGCTTCTAAAGCTACTGGGACTCCATGTCCGTCCATACGAACAACACGTTGTCCAATGCGGTGAGCTGGAAAATTCGCATCCGCGATTACCAGCTCATCACCATGACCCATTTCCATTAAATATGCCACTAAATCAGGACTCAAAATTTTAGGAATTTGTTTTAACATGATGAAATTCCTTTCTTAATTTGTTTGAATTTTTGTTGAATATTATTAAATCCTTCAACAGGTTGAGGCTCATAACGAGTCACAACTTCTGAAGCTTTAATCAGATTTTGTGCTTCTTGGCGTGAATGAATCACTTCTAATGTCAATAATTGAGAAAGAATATTTCCTAACGCACTTGCCTCTACTGGTCCTGTAATAACAAGACGATTTGTAAAGTTAGCAGTAATTTGACATAATAGTTTGTTTTGGATTCCTCCACCTACCATTTGAACGGTTGTCATTTCTTGTTTTGTTAAGTCTTCTAATTGTTCAATTGTTTCTAAATAAGTTAAGGCTAAACTTTCAATCACAATTCTTACAATATGTCCTTTTGTTTTCGGAACAGCTTGTCCAGTTACTTTACAAAACTCTTTAATTTTACTTTCCATATCTCCTGGCGAAGCAAATACTGGATCGTTTGGATAAATCCATGTTTCATTATCCGTTACTTTTTCAGCTAATTGTACCATTTCGGCAAAGCTTACTTCTTCACCTTGACTTCTCCAGTCACGTTGTAATTCTTGGATAATCCACATGCCAGTTGTATTTTGAAGCAATCTGTATTTACCATCGAAGCATCCTTCATTGGTTAATCCTGATTCAAATGCTTCATCAGTAATAATTGGTTTATCAGATTCAATTCCTACTAATGACCAAGTACCACATGAAATAAATACAGTACCTTTCTCATTTTCATAAGGAATTGCTAAAACTGCTGCAGCTGTATCATGTCCAGCTCCTGCAATCACTTTAAACGGTTCAACTTTTAATTCTTGAACAATTCTTGGTGATAAATCTCTTAATACAGATCCATTTTTAACTGGTGATGAGAACCATTTGGTTGGAATTCCTAGCTTTTCAAAAATTTCTTCTGAAAAATCTTGTGTGAAAACATCGAGTAAACCACTCGTACTTGCGATTGTATATTCGTTTGCAAGAACACCCGCTAATAAGTAATTAATTAAATCTGGGATAAACAAAACTCTTTGTACGACTTCTTTTAGCTGTGGTTTTTCTTGTAAATCTGAATAAATTTGCAAGATTGTATTATACGTTGCAGGTTGAACTCCTGTTTTCTTAAATAATTCATTTTTAGAAATTAATTGATAGAACGATTCTTCATAACGTCCCATTCGATTATCTCTGTAACAATGCGGTTGATAGAGCAAATCTCCATTGTGATCTAAGTATGCATAGTCCACTCCCCATGTATCAACAGAAATGGAACGAATCGGAATAGAATCATTTGAAGCTTTTTTAATTCCTTGTTTGATTTCACCAAATAAGTGTAACAAATTCCAATACAATCCATCGTTAAGATTCACCGGTTCATTTTTGAACCGATGAACCTCTGATAACTGGAGGGAGCTGCCATTATAAACGGCTTGCATGACACGACCTGAACTTGCACCTAAATCAATAGCTAACACTTTCATTAAGCTCATGCTTTTTCCTCCAAATTCTTTATATTTTATTCATATAATAATGCTTTAATTTCTTCTTTATCGATATTTGAAGCATCATACCATTTAGAACCAGTATCTACGTCTTTAACTGTTTCACCTTTAGCTGAAGCAATTGCTAATTTAACAGCTTGGTAACCAATTTGAACTGGGTCTTGAGTTACAGAACCTACAAAGACACCTTTACGGATAGCATCTTGTTGTAAAGCACCTGAGTCAAAACCAACAGCTAAGATTTTATCTTTGCCTAATTTAGATTCTTTGAAACCACCGTTTGCGTTGATGATTGCTTTAGCAGCAAATTCATTTGAACCATAAACTGCAATAGTATCTTCTTTTTCTAATACTGTTGAAGCTTCTGTTTTACCAGCAGCATCGTCTACTTGTGCAGGAACACGAACTTCAATGACAACTTTTGCATCTGCTTCAGAAACATTGTTTTTGAATTTGTCATGTCCAACTACAGCTGTTTTGATACCTTTTTTCTCTAATAGTTCAACCATTTTATCAATGAAACCACTTGTTCTTTGAGTGATTGATAGAGAGTTTACTTCTTGAGAAACAACCCCAATACGAGCTTTTTTATCTCCAACTTTGCTTTCTAATAATTTGAATAAGTTTTCTGCAGCATTTCCCCCAGCAGCGTGGTTGTCAGTTGAAGCTGTTGCTTTAATAGCTCCTTCTGGTGCACCAGGTACCCCTGAGTCAAACCCGATAATTGGAATATTTTTGCTTTGAGCTTGTTTAATTGCATCTAATTCTGCTTCAGTATCTAAAGCTGCTAATGCAATAGCTTTTGGATTTTTGTTAATTGCGTTATTTAATTGTTCTAATTGTTCAGCAATCGCTGTTTCATTTTGAGGTCCTACGAATGTAATTTTAGCACCTAATTCATCTGCTGCTTTTGAAGCACCTTTATTAACTGCTTTCCAAAAGTCATGTTGGAAACCTTTCGCAATTACTTCAACTTTAAAATCTCCACCTTTTGAACCTGCTGCTGATCCACCACCTGATTTAGATGAACAGCCTGCTAAGATTGCAGAAGCACAAGCAAAAGTGGCAATTGCAAATTTCAATGATTTTTTCATAAGATTTCTCTCCTTTTATTTATCCTTATAGGATGTATACTAAAATTTTGAAACACTCAATACTTTTTAACGCCTATTTTTTCTTGTTTTGACGGATTAAGATATCAGAGTAAACCGCTACAATTACTACAAATCCTGTGATGAATAATTGATAGTGTGGTTGTAAGTCGATGTATGGTAAACCAATCTTCAATACTGACATGATGAATACCCCAATAATTGTACCAATTACTGAACCAACACCACCGGCTAATGAAGTACCACCGACTACTACCCCTGCGATTGCATCAAGTTCCATACCGTTACCAGTACCAGGAAGAATTGTTGAATAAGTTGCTGCATAAGCGATACCAGCTAAACCAGCTAATAATCCACTAATCACATAAGCTGTACCTTCCCATTTGATTACATTAACCCCAGAAAGTCTTGTAGCTTCTTTGTTAGAACCAATTGCGAAAATATAACGACCAACTTTTGTTTTATTTAATACAACTGCTGCTAAAAGTGCTACAATAATCAGTACAATCAACCCTGTTGGAAGATTATCTTGTGTTCTGAATAAATCTTTATACCAACCTTCACCTGTTCCACGTAATGGGAAAGTGATACTTTGTACATTAGATACGATAGAACTTAAACCACGTGAAATCATCATTGTACCAAGTGTTGCAATGAATGGTGGTAAACCAAATTTCGCAATTAATACTCCGTTGAATAATCCGAATACACCTCCAATCACTAAAATTGCTAAAAGCGCTAACCATAAAGGCCAACCCATTTTTGTATGGAGCACACCACCAGTAATAGCAGCACACATCATTACAGTACCGATAGATAAGTCAATCCCACCAGTGATAATAACGAATGTTACCCCAATAGCTAAAAACCCAATATAATAAGATGCATCTAAGATGCTGACTGCTGTATCAAATGAACGGAATGATTCACTTGAGATTGCAAAAAATCCGAAAATAACAATCAATGCGATTATTGCGATTAATTTTTGTAGCCCAACTGTTTTTACTAGTTTAGTCCAGATGGAGTTTCTCTCTTCCATATTTATACCCCTCTTCAATTAACGATCTGTAGCTAAAGCTAAGATACGTTCTTGTGTTGCTTGACTAATGTCAAGTTCTCCTGTTTTACGTCCTTCACACATAACAACAATACGGTCACTCATACGTAGTATTTCTGTTAATTCTGAAGAAATCATAATGATTGATTTTCCTTGAGCAACTAGCTCGTTCATCAATGTATAAATTTCACTTTTGGCACCAACGTCAATTCCTCGAGTTGGTTCATCAAAGATTAAGATATCACTGTCTTGTTCTAACCATTTTGCGATAACAACTTTTTGTTGGTTACCACCTGACAAGTTACGAACTAATTGTTTTGAGGATGGTGTTTTCGTTCTTAATGATTTAACAAATTTATCACTTGCAGTTACAATTTCTGAATCATTAATTAAGAAGCCATGAACATATTTATCTAGATTTGTCATTACTGTATTATTAGCAATTGTCATATCCACGATACATCCATAACGTTTACGGTCTTCTGATAAATATCCAATCCCTTCACGAATAGCATCTTGAGGATTTTTAATATCAACTTCTTTACCATTAATCTTAATGGTACCGCTATCTTTTTTGTCCGCACCAAACAGTAGACGCGCTACTTCTGTACGACCTGCCCCCATTAAGCCGGAAAATCCTAAGATTTCGCCTTTTCTTAAAACAAAGCTTACATCTTTTACAGAACTTCCTGCATTTAAATGTTCAACTTCTAAGACTACTGGAGCATCTGCTGCTACTGCTGATTCAGCCTTTGGATCTTCATAAATTGTACGACCTACCATCATCGCAATAATTTCATCTTTAGTTGTGTCTTTTGTATTTACTGTACCGACATATTCACCGTCACGCATAACCGTTACTCGGTCAGTAATACGAGCAATTTCGTCCATACGGTGAGAAATATAAGTAATTCCTACACCTTTTTGACGTAAATCATCAATAATCACGAATAATTCATTGATTTCTGATTCTGTTAAAGCTGCTGTTGGTTCATCGAATACAATTACTTTTGCATCCATTGATAAAGCTTTTGCAATTTCAACCATTTGTTGTTTCCCAACTGTTAAATGACCCACTTTTTCTTGTGGATTAATATCCAGTTTTAACAAGTTGAATAATTCTTTTGCCTTCTTATTAGCTGCATTATCATCAATAAATAAACCTTGACTAATTTCTTCACGACCAATGAAAATATTTTGTGCTACTGTTAAATCATTCATCATATTTAATTCTTGGTGAACGATAACAATACCATCATCCATCGCTTCTTTTGGTTTTGAATATTCCACTTGTTTTCCGTTATAGTGAATCGTACCTTCATTTGGTTTATGAATCCCTGTTAGTACTTTCATTAATGTGGATTTCCCTGCACCGTTTTCACCCATTAGGGCGTGTACTTCTCCAGCTCTTAAGTCGAAATCTACACCTTTTAAAGCTTTTACGGGTCCAAAACTTTTAACGATTCCCTTCATTTCAAGAATAACTGGATTACTCATGCGTTTCACCTACCTGTTCCAGTTTTATAACGCGCTCTTGGAGCGCTTTCATTTGTATTTGTTGTTCAACGACGATGCCTACCATTTCTAAGAGTAAGTGACTATTCATAAAATGATCTTGTGCATGCACTGCAAGCAATGTTGGAGAACCTGCTTCCCCTTTAATTTCTAATTGAATCATTTCCGTTTGAATATTGTGAGCTTCTACTCCTTTAGCTTTCGCTTCATCGAGTAATTCTCTTGCAGATGATAAATCACCTGCAAGAGCACTCTTCATTGATTGCATCGCTAAAGATGTTACTTTACTACTTCTTACTATAAGTTGCATCAACCGTTGTGTATCTGCTTTTTTAGTATCACTCATAAGTTTATCCTAATAATTCAATACCTTGTTTAAGAACTTCTTCTCCGCGCATATTTTCAAAATCTTCATCTGAAATTACTGCAACTGGAATATCAAGGTTTGCTTTTGCTTTTTCTTCAAGATAAGCTAATTGAGGTGATAATAGTAAAACATCTACATTTTTTAAATTATCAACACCTGTAATCCCTACAGAATAGAATGAATAATTTAACTTATCACGATAAATTACTTCATGAATTCTTTCTACTAACATACTTGTTGTTAATCCGCCAACACAGGCTAAAATAATTGTTTTTGTCATTCTAGTTACCTCTTTTATTTATGAATTGGACCTAATAATTGACAAGCGCGGTAATCAGCTGATTCTAAATCTTCTGTTCCGAATAATGACCAATTTTTCGGTCTGAAAATATCTTCTTCATCCACATTGTGCATATTTACTGGAATACGTAGCATAGAAGCTAATGTAATTAAATCTGCTCCAATATGTCCATAAGAGATTGCACCGTGGTTAGCACCCCAGTTGTTCATTACATCATATACAGACTTGAATGCGCCTTTACCTGTTAAGCGAGGAGCAAACCATGTTGTTGGCCAACCTGGATCTGTACGATTGTCTAATGTATGGTGAACTTCTTCTGGTAATTCTAATGTGTAACCTTCAGCAATTTGTAATACTGGTCCTACACCTTTTAGTAAGTTCAAGCGAACCATTGTTACAGGCATATTTCCTTTTGTTAAGAAGCGAGTTGAGTAACCACCACCACGGAAGTATTCTCTGTTTGCTGCTGGGAAATCAGTATTTTCAAGCATTGCATCTACTTCATCTTGTGTTAATTCCCAGAATGGTTTCATAACAGCTTCTCCATCACGAGTAGCTTGTCCTGTTCCATCTAAAGTACATGAACCTGAGTTAATTAAGTGTAAGAATCCATTTTCTGCATGACCTTCTAATTTATGTCCTGTTACACGTTCAACTGCTTCTGGACTCCAGTAAGTACGAACGTCTGCGAAAATTTGAGGTGTATTTGTTAATAAGTAGTTGAATAACATTGACACACCATTTAAAGCGTCATTTTCTGTAGCGAAAATGTATGGACGACGGATACCATTCCAGTCAAATTGAGTATTTAAGAATGTTTCCATAAAGTCCCCGTTAGGGAAATGGTCTGTCCATTGACGTTGACCTTGGAATCCACCTACTAAAGCATAGTGACCAACAGCTTCTTCTTCAAAGCCTAGTTCAGCTAAGCGAGGGTTACCGACCATTAAGTCACGTCCAATCATGAACATTTTGATAACAAATTCCCATTGTTTATCTTTTTCTTCACGACTTAATACTAAATCTTCACGGTTACGGTCAAAGCCTTCTTTAACATTTTCTTTTACCCAAGCTAGAGCACGTTCAAATTCTTCATGGTCATAAATACCACGGTCGATACGACGAGTAAATTCTGTCATATCCACTGATTCATTACGCATTCCTAAATATTCTTGGAAGAAATCAGGATCTACGATTGAACCACCAATACCCATTGAAACACTACCCATTGATAAGTAAGCTGTGTCTCTCATTAAACCAGTTGCTAATGCTGCTCTTGCATAACGTAAAAGTTTTTCTTTTACATCTTCTGGAATTTCTGTAGTAGATGCTTCTTGAACATCTTTACCATAAATACCAAATGCTGGAATTCCTTTTTGAGCATGAGAAGCAAGAACTGCTGCTAAATATACAGCTCCAGGTCTTTCAGTTCCATTGAATCCCCAAATAGCATGTGGAATATCTGGTGACATATCCATTGTTTCACTACCATAACACCAACATGGAGTTACTGTAATGGTTGCACAAACATTTGATTTTTTGAACAATTCATGTGATGCCGCTGCTTCTGGAACACGTCCAATTGTTGATGGTGAAATCACACATTCAACAGGTTGTCCATCTGGATATTTCAATGTTGACTCTAGCAAAGCTGCTACACTTTTGGCCATATTCATTGTTTGTACTTCTAAAGATTCGCGAACCCCTTGACGACGGCCATCGATCGTAGGACGAATCCCGATACGTGGATGTTGTATCATTTTTTCCTTCCTCCTTGTTTATACCTTTTATCAGTATAATTCTTATGAAATTTAGAATATATTACTGAATTTTAATAACTTCCTACCATTTAAAACATTTGTTTTAAGTATTTCACCCTCCTTAATATTATTGATACCTGTTGGCGTTACGATGATGGAATAATCATCAAATCGAATCAAGATATTTGTAAACTGTTGTACAACTCTTTTTAGTCATCCTTCTAACAATTCATATCACAAATTCGGTTTTAAACTACTTGTTCATCAAATGTCATAATAGTATCCTCTTTTTCTTGATTTCATCATACCAATATTAGAAAGCGTATACAATATATGAAAGCGCTATTGAAATTTCGCCAAATTTTGTGCTATAATTTGTTCATAATTGTTCATAATCGTTCAAGGTGTACTATATCAGGAGGGTTTAATATGGTTTCATACGAAAGAATGACCAAGATTTTAGATATTTTATCAAAAAGAAAAATGATATCTACAATACAATTGGAATCTCTTATGTTTTGTTCAACTTCAACCTTAAGAAGAGATTTAATCCAGTTAGAAAAAGATGGGAAAATTATTCGGACTCATGGGGAAGTTAGATTAGTCACAACCAATAATGTGGAATATACTTATGAAAGCCGTAAACAAGAAGAAACTTCAGGAAAAAAACATATCGCTGAAACAGCTTCAACTTTTTTAACAGACAATCAATCGATTTTTATTGATAGTTCTTCAACAGCTGCTATGCTCGTTCCATATTTTGCAAACTTACAGAATTTACGAGTTATTACAAACGGGATTGAAATAGCTCGTCAATTAAATAATTATGATAATATTACTTTATTTTTCTGTGGAGGACATATTGATTATGGAACAAATTCGGCATTGGGAGATTTTGCCATCCATTTTATTAATAATTTTCATGCAGATATTTGCTTTATGAGTTGTAGAGGGCTTGATCGTTTTGGTTCTTATGAGGCAAACTATAATCAAGCTTTATTAAAACAACAAATGATTGCGAATGCAGATCTTACGGTATTATTAGCAGATTCTTCCAAGTTTAATACGAGTCACTATTTTAAATTAGCTAATTACAATGTGATTGACTATATTATTACAAATGAAGCACCTGTTGATTCATTCCAAGACACTGTTAATAAGGAATGCGAAATTCTTTGGTAATATTTAATAAATAATTTTAAAACTCATAGACCTTTTTTGTATTTGATTTTTCAATACAAAAAAGGATTTTTTAGTTGTAAACAAAAAGGTGATTAGATTTCTCTCTAATCACCTTTTTACTAATCTTGCGTTCTCATTTTATAAAACCCTAAGGGACTGGCATCCTTTAGGGCTTTGGTGTAGCCTTGAGTTACTTGTTCGATAAATTTATCGTATCATGGTTAAATAGTCATGTCAAAAATATGCATTTAGAATCATCTTTCAGCTATAGAGAGAAAAAATTGAGTTACTTCATAAACCAGTAAGTCTATTCACTTTCGTTCTCTCATTAATATCTATTCAAATACAAAAAGACTTCCCATAGTAGCATTAGTCCAATAAGCCGCATTTGCCGCTTATTGGACAGGAAAATTCGAGACCTTAGGCTCGAATTTTAGGCATGAAACCGTAAGGTTTGCTGCCGTCCCCTGCTACTATAACAAGGAAGTCTATTCGTATCTATATAAGATTCTTACAGCTCTCTTCGTCCTTCAATCGCTTTAAATAAAGTCATTTCATCTGCATACTCAATATCACTACCAACTGCAAGACCATGAGCTAGTCGCGTCACTTTAATTCCAGCTGGTTTAATTAAACGAGATAAATACATCGCAGTTGCTTCACCTTCTGCAGTTGCATTCGTGGCAATAATCACTTCTTCTACAGTAGGATCTTGAAGACGCTGAATAAGAGAAGCCACATTAATATCATCCGGACCTGTCCCTTCCATTGGGGAAAGAACACCATGAAGAACATGGTACAAACCCTTATATTCCTTCATTCTCTCTAAACTCATCACATCACGACTGTCTTCAACAACTAGTATTTTTGTTCTATCTCTAGAAGCATCTTGGCAAATCTCACAAGGATCTTCTTGCGTAATATTTCCACAAACAGAACACATCGTTAAATCTCGTTTACAACTAATGAGTGCATTGGCAAAATTCATCACTTCTTCTTCCGGCATTTCCATACTGAAAAAAGCAAGACGAGCTGCTGTTTTTGCCCCGATTCCAGGCAGTTTCATATAACTATCCATTAATCGAGCAATTGGTTCTGGATATTGCATCCTCTCACCTCAACTCATTAAAATCCAGGGATATTTAACCCTCTAGTAAATTGTCCCATTGTTTGTTCATTTGCTTTTTCAGCTTGTTCTAACGCACGATTTGTTGCCATTAATACTAAGTCTTGTAATAATTCAACATCATCTCCATCCACAGCTTCTGGTTTAATTGATACAGAAAGTACTTGACGTTTTCCATTCACTGTTACTTGTACTAAGTCACTTTGAGAGCTTCCTACATATTCTGTTTGATTTAACTCCTCTTGAGCTTGTGCCATTTGTTTTTGTAATTTTTGCATTTGTTTCATCATGCCTTGCATATTTCCCATTCCACGCATGTTGATTCCTCCTTAATTGTTTTCTGTTTCTTCTGAAATATGAACAATTTCTTCGCCAAACAAATCAATTGTATTTTGAACTAATTGTTCCACTTCATTTTTTTCTTCTTCATCAGTCGGTTGCTCTTCCATTTCTGTTGCATGAGTCACACCTTCTGCTTCTTGTTTTTCTTTCTTATCTCGTAAATAATCTTGTCGAATTTGTGCCCATTGTTCTCCTGTCACGCTGACAAAATTTCCAGGATACTGCGCTAACGTTTGACAATGACGAGCAATATCTTCATGAAGTTCTAAACTTTCCTGTGCTCTTTGGCATAAAATTTCATAATCAAATTTTAAGACAAAGCCATTTGGACTGGCTGCTACAGGTTCGCTCGCTTTCAACAACGCTCTTTGAGTAGTCGAAAGCATTTGTAATAAATCTCCCCACAATTCTCGAATAAAAATTAAATCTTTTCGAGTTGCAGCATCTAATACTTTATAAACTTCACCAATATTTGGCTTATACGTACTTGATTTTGCTTGTGGAGTTGATGTCGCTTTTTTAGGAACTGCTACTCCTTGCCCTTGTAATAATTGAGACATCTGTTGTTGCAAACTTTGTAACTGTTGTTCTAAATGTGAGACATATTCCTGATTAGCTGGTGCTTCTTGCCCGGCTATTGCTACTACAGGTTGTGCCATTTTAATCGTAAAGACTTCCAAACTAATGGTTGGTTTTGTCGTAAATCGCATTTCTTGTTGCGTTTGATTTAAAGCATCCATAAAGCGATATAAAAAGGCTTCTTCGACTTCTTTTGCAAATGCTACAAAAGCTTCACTTCTACCAATCATATCTCCTGTTTGTTTTGCCACTAATAAATCTCTAGAAAATTCTAGCCATTCTTCAATTAAACGAGATGCTTCTTTTCCTAGTAATAATAGGTCTTGCAATTGTAATAATGCTGCTTGTGCTTGTTGCTGAGTCAATAATCGAACAAATTCAATCATTAAATCATCCGTCAAACTTCCAGAAACTTGAATGGCTTGTTCAAAACTCACTTTGTCATCACTAAATGAAATGACTTGATCTAATAAACTTAACGCATCACGCATTCCACCATTAGCACAACGAGCAATCACGCTTAAAGCTTCTTCTTCATACGCAATTTCTTCTTGTTCTAAAATATAACGAAGTCTTTGAATAATTTCATCATTCGTAATTCTTCTAAAATCAAATCGCTGTGTTCTTGAAATAATCGTTGCTGGAATTTTATGTGGTTCAGTTGTCGCTAGTATAAAGATAACATTTTTTGGAGGTTCTTCTAATGTTTTTAATAAAGCATTGAATGCTCCTGTCGATAACATATGTACTTCATCGATAATATAAACTTTATACGTTGCTTGAGTTGGAGCATAACGAGCTTTATCTCGAATATCACGAATTTCTTCTACCCCATTATTACTTGCCGCATCGATTTCAATGACGTCCCCAATCGTTCCTTCTGTAATGCCTTTACATAACAAACAGTCATTACAAGGTTCTCCGTCTTGAGGATTTAAACAGTTAATAGCTTTCGCAAAAATTTTTGCCGCACTTGTCTTCCCAGTTCCTCTTGGACCTGTAAATAAATACGCATGACTCGTTTTATGATGGATAATCGCATTTTTCAATGTTTTCGTAACTGCAGTTTGCCCCACCATATCTTCAAATTTTTGTGGTCGCCATTTTCGGTATAACGCTTGATAAGCCATCGGTCTTCTCCTTTTGACTTTATACTAAGAAAACACAACACTACAATCGTAGGTTATGTTTTCTATCCTTTACTATTTTACATTTTTTTATGACATTTGACTACCGGAATGTTCCAAAAACAGACATCGGTGCTTTAGAGTTTGCAATAAAACTTGTCACATCTGGAGTCGTAAAAATATTCAAGCGATGTTTTGCACGAGTACAAGTTGTATAGAACATAAAACGTTCTTTCATCGTTGCATAGCGATCTTTCGTAGCTTGCCAAACAAATACTTGGTCAAACTCTAATCCTTTTGCAACTTCAATCGTCGTTACTACTAAACGACTTCCTAATGATTCACTTGTATCTTCTAATAATTCAGCATCATACTCGACTAACTCTTTTTGTAAAGCTTTTGCTTCGTCCATTGTACGGCAGAAAATAGCATTTGTATGATAACATTCAGGTGTATCTTCGACTAATTTCTTCAATCGTTCAATTGAAGGTTCTTCATCAACAAATACCCCTACTTCTTCACCTGTACGTGGGAAGACATTTTTATCTAATTCCCATCCTAAAATACCATTAGCAAAACGAGTAATTTGCGCAGTACAACGGTAACTAATTTCTAATGAACGATGCTCTAATACACGTTCTTTGAAGAAGGCTGCTACTAATTCTGGATGACGTTCTTCTAATGAGAAAATCGTTGTAGCTGTTGAGAATGATTGGAATGTATCTCCAACTACTGTAAATTTCGCACGGAAATAATAATTGGATAAAGCTGCCATAAATAATAATGACACATCTTGAACTTCATCAATAAATAAGTGAGTATATCCTTGATAATCACGAATTGGAGCAATCATTGTTGCTACATAAAGTAATACCCTTACTCCTTCAGCTGTTACTTGAAGACGTCCTTCACCTGTATCTTTTAAAGGTAATTGAGCATTATCTACTTTTCCTAATTCTTCTCTGCGCTGTTTAGCTAGTGGCATCCAGTCTTGTAAATGTTTCGAAATATTAACAAATGCAAACATTTCTACTTGTTGTTCTGCTTCGAATGCTTGTTTTTCAAACACTCGTTGTCCTAGCATTTGATAATATTCTGTTTCACTATTAAATTCTTCATTTTTCATCAATACTTCAATTTGCATTGGTGACATATCTTCATATACACGTTTAGCAACTTCAGAAACATAGAAACGATTTAAACGACGTTTCAAGTTCTTTTCTAACACTTCCTGAATTTGTACTAATTGTTGATATAACGTCAATTTTGGATTTACTTGTTCGATGATTTTTTGATAATCTTTTTCACCAAAAATTCTAAATCCTTTAATTGATATCGGACGGAAATGTAAATTCGCTACCGATAAAGCCGGCAATTGCTCAGTAATTAAAGCTACCCACTCACTATCTGTTAAATATGCTCTTCTTGTTTTAGTTGGTACTAACATACTTGTTTTATTTAAGAAAAATTTCTTAAACAATTCTACTGTATGTTGCGCTAATGTTTGTTGATATAATTCACTACCTGTTAAATTCGGAATAACGTGAGAAATATATTTTGCAAACAATTGGTTACGTGATAACAACAACATATCATTATGGTTTTGATCTTTTGATTGATACATCAAATATGCAATACGTTGTAATAAAATCGTTGTTTTCCCACTACCTGCACAACCATTAACGATTAACCAGTCTTTTTGTTTATGACGAATAATTTCATTTTGTTCCTTTTGAATCGTCGCAGTAATTCCTTCTAAATGTCCATCACGATTCGTAGGTGCACTTAACGTTTCCATTAATAATGATTCTTCATTTTCTACATCATAAACCGATTGAATTTTCCCTTTTTTAATCACAATATCACGTTTTAAAAAGGCTTGACCATGTTGAATTCCTGAAGGAGTTTGATACGTTAAATCTCCTAATGTTCCTTCATAAAATAAACTGGCAATTGGCGCGCGCCAATCATATACTTGCACTTGTTTCTCTTCATCAAAAAATGTTGACGAACCAATATACATTTTTTCAACTTCTGGTTCACCTTCAAATTGAACATCAATTCTTCCAAAATACGGAGATTCTTTTTGATCTTCTAATTGGTGAATTGAAAAATCAATAAAATCTTGACGTTGCTGATCTAAATTTTCATCTTTTAATCTTAGTTTTTCAGATTGTATTTTTGCATCAAATTTTGATTGAACTTCTACTAAGTGCTTTTCTTCTTCTTTGAACCCTTTATTTTTCACTAGAGAGCTCCTCCATCTATCCCAAAATACTTACTTATAAAAACAGGCTGGAACACTAGCCCCAGCCTGTAATTTCTTCTATGTACATACAGCACATAACGAACGATACTTATAGCTGCTTCCTTCCGGACCTGACTCGATTCATATGTTCGCTATTGCCATATGGCCTAACGGCAGATACTATTATACTCTATTTCCCTAAAAATTGCAACAGTTCAAAGAAAATAGTTTTCACGGTGTCAAACACAAGTAAAAATGTCCTGAATAGAGAATAGAATAAATCAAACGAACATGATATAATCATCAATGCTGAAGCCAAACCTTCCGCAAGTCTATGCGAAAGGAGGTGGAGCGAGTGCACTACATTTTCGACGTCTTACTTGCTATTGTGGCAGAAGTAACAGCACATTACATTTGCAAGTGGTTAGATAGCAAGGACAATGGCCAAAGCTAACCCAACGCCGACAAAAAAGCCCCTAGGAAACTGACATTTTCCCAGGGGCTTCGGTGTGCTTGCGCACTACATTTTCGTAGGATTATTGTATCATGTGAAAGTTGAAGTGTCAAATTGATAGAAATCAAGACAAAACTAACACCGCACAAAACTTGGATATAGTTTGCGGTGTTATTATAACATCCTAATTAGCCACCGTCTTTTTAACGCTCTACATCAGAGTCGAGTTACAGCTCGGCTCTTTTTGTATCTTCATATACCAAAAACTAAACGAATTGCAAATTTCGTAAATCCAGGTTTACTCTCGTAATCAAACACAAGTAAAATTGTCCCGAATCTTATAAACATTCATTTTTATAACCATTCACGATATTTCTTAATATACACTTTTTTAACAATCGTTACTAATAACATATAACTTACCGTAATTAACATTAAAGCTAAGAAATACATGCCATTTAAAGTAGCTAGTTTTAAAGATGCTGCTAATGGTGTATACGGTAAAACTGTAACAATAAATAATGCAAATAACGATGTCACTAATAATGAAAAGGCTGGTTTTGATTGAATAAATGGTAATTTAGGAGAACGAAGCATATAAATTACCATTGTTTGTGACCACATAGATTGAATAAACCAACCTGTTTGGAAGACCATTAAGAAGTATGCAGGATTTGTTGATTCCGCATAGCTACTTCCTGTAATCATTGGTGCAATTCCAAAGAACATCACTGCAAATGTAATAATATCAAAAATAGAACTAGTTGACCCTAACCATGACATAAATCTTGTAATTGATTTAGCAGTCCATGCACGTGGTTCTTTTAAGAAATCTTCATCCACATTATCAAATGGTAATGCTACACAACTTAAATCATAAATCAAATTCAAAACAATTAAATGTACAGGAGCCATTGGCAAAAATGGTAAAAATACACTTGCAAATAATAGTGAGAAAATATTTCCAAAATTAGATGAAACGGTCATTTTAATGTACTTCGTCATGTTCGCATACACTTTACGACCTTCAATCAGTCCTTTTTCTAACACTAATAAATCTTTATCTAAAAGAATGACATCTGCGACTTCTTTAGCAATATCGACTGCTGTGTCTACAGAAATCCCTACATCTGCTACTTTTAGAGACGGTGCATCATTAATTCCATCTCCCATATATCCCACTTTATGACCATTTGCTTTTAATAATCGAATAATACGAGCTTTTTGTTCTGGAGATAATTTCGCAAAAATCGTTGTCTTTTCAGCTTCAATCGCTAAAGTTGCATCATCCATTTCTTCAATATCTGTTCCTAATAAAATATGATCAACTGGTAATCCTACTCGTTCGCACACAGTTTGTGTTACTTTTTCATTATCACCTGTTAAAATTTTTGTCAAAACACCATGTTCTTTTAACGCTTGAATTGCTGGTGCTGCAGAAGGTTTTGGTGGGTCTAAAAACGCTAAATATCCCATTAAAATCATATTGGATTCATCTTCTACTGCAAATCGATGAGAAGCATTTTGATAAAATTTTTGACTAACACCTAATACACGAAGTCCCTGTTCATTTAATTGAGAAACGGCTTCTAAAATATTTTGACGAATCTCTTCTGTAATTGGATGAATTTCCTTCCCATCTTGTACATGAGAAGAAATACTTAACATTTCTTCAAGAGCACCTTTTGTCACTAATAATGCTCCCTCTTGACTTTCCTCTTTAACAATAACACTCATACGACGACGTTCAAAATCAAATGGTAATTCATCAATTTTTTGATAGCGAGTTGAAAGTTCTCGTAAATCTTCATGTTCAACTGATTCTTTTTCTGTACGTGTAATAATCGCACGGTCTAATAAATTTTTCAATCCTGTTTGGAAATAACTATTTAAATAACCGATTTTTAGAACTCCTAGGTCAAGATTTGCATGAATATCTAATGGATATTCTAAAATAATTTCATCTTGTGTTAATGTTCCTGTTTTATCCGTACAAAGAATATCAATGGCGCCTAAATCTTGAATCGCATTTAATTTTTTAATGACTACTTTTTCTTTTGCCATAATAACTGCACCTTTAGCAAGGCTTGCTGTAATAATCATTGGCAACATCTCTGGTGTTAAACCAACCGCAACACTGAGTGCAAATACTCCTGCTTCTAACCAGTCACTATCGGTTAATCCGTTAATCACAAATACAACTGGAACAAGTACTAACATTAAACGAATGAGTAACCAAGAGATTGTATTCATTTCTTTTTCAAAACTTGTTGGCTCATCAAAAGTATTTAGCGTCTTTTCAATACGACCAATCATCGTATCATTTCCTGTCACTAAAATAACCGCTAGTGCACTACCACTCACTACATTCGATCCCATAAATACAAAGCGTTCACTTTCTAATACAGGTTTTTGAGATTCTTCTTCTGAAGGAGTCCACATTGCTTTTTTCTCAACAGACTCGCTTTCACCCGTTAAGCTTGATTGTTGGATAAAGAAGTCTCTTGTTTCAAGCAACAAAGCATCCGCAGGTAACATATCTCCTGCACTTAATTTAATGATATCCCCTACTACTAATTCTTCAATAGGAATTTCTTGTTGAACTTCATCACGAATGACCGTAGCCGTATTTACAATTAAACTCGATAAATTACTTGCTGCTTTATCACTTTTTAGTTCTTGTACAAAACGAATGCCGCCTGAAATGAGGACTAAAACAACAATAATAATCGATGTTGTTGGATCTTCTTCACCAGGTTTTGCTAAAATCACATTCGTCATTAACGAAATCACTGCAATCACTAATAAAATAACTGTGAATGGATTAATAATTGATTCATAAATTTTCTTCCATAGTGGCACTTCGGTTGCTTTTGTTAATTTATTTTCTCCATACGTGTCACGAAGTGTTTCCACTTGGTCTTCTTGAACTCCAGTAATAGAAGTTTCTAATGCATCTAGTACTTCTACTACAGATTTTGTCATTGCAAAATCAAATCTTTCTTTTGCTGTTTTCATTTTACTTCACCTCTTTTTTAAAGTCAGATGAAGCAATGGTGATTATCATGCAATCTCCTCTGTTCATCTGCTAAATTTTGCTTACTATCCGGTTCTGGCATTTCTAATCACCCCTTTTTTAAAATTTTTGGCAAATGAAAAAACATCTTGTTACGCGCTTAGACGTAACAAGATGCCTTCAAATACATTCTTATTCTGATTCCCGTCCAAGCTTTAACATCATGGAGCAATGAAATGACATTAGTTTCTGCCTTCACGACAGAGACTGCTAACCAACGAATAGTGTCTCCACTACTTTGCGGTAGCCATCCGTATCTCCATGGTAGTCTCACCTACCGATTTACATATTCAGTATACTGAATTCATTTATCTACTGTCAACCAAAAAGAAAATAGCGCTTTCCTAATCGTAAACACATAGAAAAAATTCTCTCTAAAATCCTAACCGTTTATTTTTATATACTCTAAAAAACTAACCTTCATACCCAATCTCAAAAAACGCTAGTTCTAAAGCTACAGCTTGATCCCAACGTTCTTGAAGTGCTGAAACAGTTCCTTTATCCTTACAAACTCGATTCAACTCATCCACAAGAAATTGAACCCACTCTTTAAAAAATTCTCCTCTATGAAGATGAATCCACTCCAAATGAATATACTTCTTTGGAAGAGGTAATTCCTTAGAGCCCCAATCTAAATATAAACCTTCTGCAATGACTAACATCACTAAAAGCTGAGCATAATCGGATGAATCTACCGCTGAATACATTAATTGTTGAAACTCTTTTGTCACAGGATGTAACGTTACTTCTAAAAATTCTTTTTCTGTCACACCTAATTCTTTAAACGCTTTTTGAAAATATCCATCTTCATCTGCTTCTAAAAATCCTAATTGTTTTGCAAAGCGTAGTTTTGCTTCAAGTGTGTCAGCATGTGCGACACAAGCTCCTAGCATCGATAAAAAAGCATCAAAGAAATGATAGTCTTGAATCAGATATTTTTTTAGCACTTCATCCTCAATCGTTCCTTCAAAAAGCTCCTGTATAAAACGATGATTGACTGCTGCTTGCCAATTTTTCTGACTATTTCTAAGAAATTCTCCCACAGCATCTCCCGTTTTAAAAGCATATTTTTCCATATCTAACCATTCCTTTCCTTTTCCATATTTTGTCTAGAGGACAAAAAAATCCTCTTTCATTTGCTAAATGATAAGGCAAACAAAAGAGGATATAAGATGATTATTCAAATATGAGTCTTTTCTCTTCATCTTTCCAATGGATTAGACATCAATAGCGAATCATTTCCCTTCGACAGTACGAACTGTATCAGGTTCAATGGGTATCATCTCAGCCATAAAGGCACCCCAAATGTTCTCTCATTTCATTCGAAAACAGTATAACAATACTGAGATTTAATGTAAAGGTTTTGATTCTATAGTTTATAAACTCGTTATAAACCTTTCTAACCAGGTTACTCTCATTTATTCAGATTGTTCAATTACCTAAAATGTACATTCTTACTCATTACATTTATAATAATGAATAAGTAAATTGATTAAGGAGTTCATATGAAAGAACTAAGACCTAACTTTAAAGATATCGATTCATTTGAAGAATTTAATTGTTACTATTGGTACCGAGAAGAACTATCACAAATTTGTAAATCCCTTGGATTAGAGTATAGAGGTACGAAGCAAGAATTGAATGATATAATCCATCAATATTTTTTAGGAAATAAAATAGAAAAAAGAGTGAGCAACAAAACAAAAAATCAAGTCAAAGTTATAACTTTGGAAACTCCATTACTTTACTGTGGTTTTTCTTTCAATCAAAAATTTCGAGATTATTTTTCATCTGTAACAGGCATTAATCCTTTTAAATTTAGTGCTGATATGGCAACAGCTTGGCGAAAAGTAAAAAGAGAAAAAGACATCAACTTCACGATTCAAGATATGCTTAAAATTTATTATGGTGAATCAGATTATGCCAAATATGATAGTTCAGCCTGTCAATGGAATCAGTTTCTAAAAGATTTTTGCTTAGATGAATGTAGCAATTTTTATTCTCATAAATTAAAAGTTGCATCGATTCTTTGGAAAGAAGTTAGAAATTCTACAAATGAAAAGATTTATACAAGAGAACTTTTAAAGAGATATGAACACAAAGTATCGGAATACCTTAAGAAATCAGATTCTACGAATTAAATAAAATAGAATAGTTAATTACAAAAGAGATCGATAGTAAAAACAAAAAACGGTGAATACCCTAAAGTCATTCACCGTTTGCCAATTTCTTTTGTTCTTTTCGTCTTTTATTGCGTTCTCTTAATCCTTTAAAGAAGTCTTTTAAAATTTGTTGACACTCTTCTTCCAACACACCGTGTTCTACTTCTACTTGATGATTAAAGCGTTCATCTTGTAATAAATTCATAAATGTTCCTGCAGTTCCAGCCTTTGGATCAAAAGCTCCGAACGTTACTTTTTTTAAACGAGATAAAATCATGGCTCCACTACACATCGGGCATGGTTCCAATGTCACAAATAATTCGCAATCTTCCAATCGCCAACTTCCTAAAGCTTCATTCGCTTGCCGAATTGCTTTGATTTCCGCATGTAACGTTGCATCTTGTTCCATTTCTCGTAAATTATGTCCACGTCCAATAATTTCTCCATTTAGAACTACAACTGCACCAATAGGAACTTCTTCCTTATCATACGCTTTTTGTGCTTCCTTTAAAGCTTCTCTCATGAACATTTCTTTTTCCATTTGTTCGATGATTTTCACCTCATTTATCCAAAAGTTTTAACGTTTCTTCTCGTTTGATGACTAATTCTTTTACAAGATGGTACACAACTGCACAAAGAGGTGTGAAAAAAATTAAGCCTAGAATTCCAAATAAATTTCCACCTATCAAAGCTGCCGCTAATGTTAACACTGTTGGCAATCCAATCGAATTTCCTACCACACGCGGATAAATAAAATTCCCCTCAATTAACTGTAATCCATAGAAAACACCAATCGAAATTAACGCTTGAATTGGGCTTACTGTAAAAATGAAAACAGCTCCTAACATACAAGCTGAAAATGGACCAATATACGGAATAAACGACAGCACCCCTGCCAATACACCCGTAATTGCTGCATAAGGTAATTGAAACACACTGTAAGTAATAAAAACTAATGACCCAATGATCATCGCTTCAATTAATTGTCCCATTAAAAATTTATCATATGTTTCTAAAGTAATTTCGCCGATATATCGAACAAATTTAAACCTTTTTTCAGAAAGACATACTTTTAACAATCGAGTGATTAAATATTGTAGTTGTTCTTTACTTCCTAAAATATTTAACATTAAAAATACTGCCATTAAAATTGTAAATACGTTAGAGAATATTCCTGTAATGTTGGAAGTAAAACCACCTAAGAACGATACAACACTAGAAACAATATTACTTTGATTAATAAATCCTGTAATACGTTCTACATCAGCTGCTTGTAACCAACCAGAATTTTGTATCCAATTCACCGAAAAGTCCATTAAGTAATTAAAACTTTCTCCTAATTGAACAACTGTTCTCGCTAAGGTTGGAACAATAATCCAAGAAATAGCTACCACAATCGCAATAAAAATCAATAGTACTCCTAAAATAGCAATACTTCGTCTTAAAGAAGAAGGAACTTTAACCTTCTCTAATTGTTTTTCCATATGTTTCATTGGAACATTAAAAATGAATGCCATTAATAATCCTAAAACAATCGGAGACATCATTCGTAAAAAAGTATTCACACCTGCATATAAATGGCTAATATTTAATACAAAAAATAAACTCGTCGCTGCAACTGCAATTAATATTAATTGTTGTTTAAAATTTTTCTCCATTACTTTCTCCATTTTCTTGTAATTTCTTTTGAATTTCTTCCACTAAAGCTTCACATCCTAAACAAACATCTCGATATGTTTGTTCAAAATCTCCGGTATACCATGGATCTGCAATATCTCGATTACTTCCTGCAAAACTTAATAAAGACGCAATTTTTGCATCAGTCTTCCCTTGCATCATTCGCCTTATATTCATCATATTTTCCGAATCCATTCCAATGATGTAATCCGCATCGGCATCTACTGAAGATAATTGTCTCGAATACATTCCATCTGTCGAAATTCCTACTTTTGCTAATTGTTTTCTAGTACCAGAGTGAACAGGATTTCCTTGTTCCCAAGAACTTGTTGCTGCAGAATCAATAATGACTTGTTGTTCTAACCCTCTATCTTTTACCATTTGTCTAAACACAGCTTCTGCCATCGGTGAACGGCAAATATTCCCTAAACATACAAATACAACTTTCATCTGCAACTCTCCTTTTCTCTTTCTGCCAGTATATCATATTTTAGAAAAATTGTCCTTTTCAAATCCATAACAAAAAGCACACGAAAGACTGTTTTGTTGTCTTTCGTGTGCTACGGATTAATCTAATTTAAAATAAGATAAATGACATAATTAACATAAATACTACACCAACAATCATTGGGACAGAGGTTCTTTTAACAATATCTAAAGGTTCTTGTTTTGTACTACCTGCAACAATCATAACAACTGCCGCAACAGGAGATACTGCACGTAATAAGTTCCCTGCTAATCCCATTGGAACTGTAACAGCATATGGACTAATATGAGCTGCAGTAGCTAAAGGAACCATTAGAGGAACCATTGCAAAGAAAAGTGCTGTACCACTACCACTTAATAATACAATTATTGCTGTAAAGATAACTAAAATCAATGGTAGTAATATTCCTGATGCACTAGTATTTTCCATGGATTTTTGAAGAACTGAAATGATGCCTATTCCTTTTAATCCACTAACAAAAACAGATGCTGCAATTAATAATATTACAATTCCCATAGAATTACCCATTCCTTTAAAGAAGAAATCTACATTATCAAATGTTTCTTTAATATTTTTTGTTCTTAGTAATTCACAAATAATTGCAATAACAAAGGAAATAATTGCCACAATTTCAACTGAAACTTTTAAATTTGTTCCTAGTAAAGAGTTAACTCCAAAAATCACTAACATAATCAAAATTGGCAACAATGGTAAACATGCATAGACAAATTTAGTGAAACCTGTAAACATTTTTTTACTTTCATCCACAGAAGAATCTAAAACATAATCAATTTCACTAAATTGAATTGATCTATCACAATATTTTTGCCATAAATAATGTGCAAGAGCCATAACTAATAGTGTTGGGACAGAAATAATCGCATGATAGTTAAAAACATATTCTGCCACAGGAATTCCTAATTCTTGAGCAATAGCAACATTATCTGATCCCAACGGAGTAGGCATTACTGTTGCAGTTGTAGCAATAACTGCTGCTGCTGTTAATGGGCTCATTTTTGATTTTACTAATACTGGATACAAAGTAGCTAATAAAATTATAGCTAAATTCGAAGCACTTGGAATTACTAAAGATAATAAGTTACCTAACAAGAACACTACTGGAACTAAAAAATAAGATGATTTTACATGCTTTAATGGAGATGTTAAAACATTTACAGTTACTTCATTTGCTCCTATTTTATTCATATAGGCAGTATAACCACCCAAAATCAAAATGACTAATCCTGCTCCAGAAAGAGTTGATTTAAATTGGTTTACAACCGAAGTAAGTGGGTCAATAAATGCATTAACAGGTTCTTTAATTACTGGAATTCCTGTTAACGAAGCGATATATAAAAGTAATATACCTATTCCTAACATTGCAACTTTAATGTCTGCTTTTTTTAATAATAAATAAGTAACTAGGCCCACCGAACAAATTCCTAATAAAATTGTAACAATTGTACTCATAATATTCCTCCTTATCCTACTTTACATTTTTCTACTGCTGATACAAACCACTTTCTAAATTCATCAGCATTAACATCTATGGCAACAATCGCATTTTCTTCTTTACCCATTTTTTTATTTATATCAATTAAAGAAGCGCCCTGAGTAAATTCTCCTTTAGTTTCTATTGTGACATACTCACTAGACAATTGATATATTTCTGGTGCTAACAAATATGCAATAGCAGTGCTATCATACATCTTTAATCCTGTAGAAAAACTACCTCCTCTATATCGTTTAAATAGTGAATAAAACATATCTCCTGTAGGATTTAACTCTTTTATTTTTTCTGAAATTTCAGGATAAATTAATGCCTCCTTACCAATTTCTAAAGGACAAATCACTTTAGATACTGGAAAATCCATAACAATTTTTGCCGCTTCTGGATCAAAATGAAAATTATATTCAGAATATACCCCTGAATTACCTCTTCCAATGGCTCCCCCCATAATAACAATTTCCTTAACCTTTTCCAGATCATCTGGATAAGAATTTATTAATAAAGCTATATTTGTTAATGGCCCAATACAAACTAGTGTAATTTCTTTATTATTTTGTATTACTTGATGCATTGCTTCAACTGCATTTACATTCATTAATAAACTTGTATCAGGTTCTGGAAAATCATATCCTTCCATACCAGTCTTACCATGCACTGATTCAACTGACATCGCTGTTTTTAATAATGGTTTTTTTGCTCCTTTAGCTACAGGAACTTTTTTATTTAAAAATTTTAATAATTTCAACGCATTAGTTGTTACATTTTCTAATCCAACATTTCCTGCTACCGTTGTAATTAATTGAACGTCCAATTCTTTCGCATATAATGCTATTGCAATCGCAACTGCATCATCTATCCCAGGATCTGTATCAATAATAATTTTTCTCGTCATTTTACATTTTCTCCTCTATTTCCTCTAATGTTGGTACATAATCATGTGCATTTTCTCTTTCACATGCTAAAGCACCAGCCACTACCGAATATTGTATAATTTTTTCGATATTTTCTTCTTCTAACAATTTATATACAAACATTCCAAGAAAAGTGTCTCCCGCACCAGTTGTATCTACTACATTTACTCCAATCGAAGGTAATAACCCGTTTAAATTATTAGTTGAATAAAAAGCACCTTTTTCACCTAATGTGATAACAATATTTTTTACTCCACACTCGTGCAGTTTGTTAGATGCAATTCTACAATTTTCTATATTTTCTGGATACTCTCCTGTTAGTAATTCTGCTTCAGATTGATTTAATATTAAATAATCAATTTCTTTTAATATTTCTTTTGGTATTCTTTTTGCCGGTGCTGGATTAACTACTACTATCATATTTTTCTTTTTAGCTAATTTTATAGCATACCAAATAGTTTCTAGCGGAATTTCAAATTGAACTAATAAAATATCATTCATATTTCCATCAATAAATTTCTCAACATCTTGTTTAGAAACATTGTTATTAGCACCAGGAGCTAACAATATTCTATTGTCCATATTTTCATATATTATAATTGCTCTTCCGGTATAGGCAGTTGTATCCTTAATAATACTTTCAACATTAACTCCATTTTTTCTCATTTCATTTATTGCTTCTTCACCTTGAATTTCATTACCTACTCTTCCCAAAAAAAGAGTTAATGCTCCCAGTGAAGCTGCAACAATCGCTTGATTTGCTCCCTTTCCTCCAAAACTAATATGATAATTTTTACCATGTTTTGTTTCACCAGCTTTTGGAATACTATCAATACTAATTTTTTCATCAATATTAATACTACCTACAACATATATTTTATTTTTCAACAAACATCACCATACCACTTCCAAACGTACCATTCGGCCGTTTTATAAATCCAAATCGTTCATAAAATTTCTCTGTTCCACTCGTACTCATTAAACCAATATATGCATGATCACATCCTATCTTTTTAATTTGATTTAACAAATTCATTACTAATAATGTACCTACCCCCTTATTTTGAAATTCTGGATGGACAATTATATCTTTTAAAAAGAACACAATTCTTCCATCGCCAACAACTCTTCCTATTCCAACTAATTTATCTTTTGAATAAATTTTAATATTAATAATATCCTTTTCTAGAGCAAGCCTCACATCATTATATTCATACGGATAAAAGTTAACCAATTTATGCATTTCTAAATATTCCGTTGCAGTTAAAGCATTATATATAATTCTCAATCTTCTCACTCCTAACTTCAACCTTTGGTTAAACGTTTAACCTTATTTGTGATTTTATTATGCACCTTTTTGTTAGCGTTGTCAATTCTAAATTAAAAAATGAGCACATAATTCTTATGCACTCATTCGTTTTATAAATATGGTTTTAAATAAATTGTCTCTGTATAATCCCCTTCTTCTAAGGTTCTCTGTAACATTTTAACCGCTTCTTCTGCTAGTTGATTGATATTTTGATTTACAGAAGGTAATTGTATCCCAAACATTTCGGCATATTTTAAATTATCATATCCTATTATTTGAAAATCACTTATTTTTTTTATTTTATTAGCACTTAATATCCCATATGCCATTAAATCATTAAAACAAAAAATCCCACTATTTTCTTTTAAAATATCTGTTTCCATTCCTATTTTCATTCCAGATTCATAATGAAAATCACCTTCAAAATAATTAACTTTTATTCCCTTATCCGAATTCTCCAATGCATCTTTTACTCCTTTTAAACGTTCATTAGAAATAAAAGATGTTTTTTTCCCTGTAACTATTGATAGTTCCTTAACTCCTTTTTTTAACAATAAACTAGTTGCCAGGAAGCCTCCTAATCTATTATCCGAGACAACTTGTCCTTTAGAAATACCTGTTACAAAACGGTCGACAAAAACTATTGCAGAATCTATTTTCATTATAAAATCTCTAAATTCTTGTAAATGTAAGTACGTTTCGTTTGCTACACAAATAATAATTCCATCTACTTGTCTTTCTAGAAATTCATTAATATGATTGATATCATTTTTAAAAATATCATTACTATTAGCAATTAATATTGAGTACCCTTTAGTACTCATTTCACGTTCAATAATTCTAACTAATTTAGAAAAAAACGGATTTTCAATATCTGGAATTAGTACCCCTATTGTTTTTGTTGGTGTTCCTAATAAACTTCTAGCTATTTTATTTGGTCTATAATTTAATTCTTTTGCTATTTTTTTTACTTCTTGTTTTTTGGCTTCAGATATTCTTGATGGTTTATCATTTAAAATAATAGAAACCGCAGCTGGGGAAATATTTGCAAGTTTTGCAATATCTTTTAAAGTTACATTGGACATTTCATCCCTCCATCTCTCTATTATTTTTATCTTATTGTAATGTTTTTTTCTATTTTTAACAATAAATTTCGTAGCTACATATTTAAAAATCGCCTTTCCTCAAAACGAAAAGGCGATTTAACTTCATTATTCCACTGTAACAGATTTTGCTAAGTTTCTTGGTTTATCAACATCTAATCCTTTACCAAGAGATGTGTAATAAGCAATCAATTGTGTCACAACAACACTTAAAATTGGTGCTAATTCCATTTGTACTTTTGGTAATACGATATCGTCTCCTTCACGTTCGCTTCCTTCCATGGCAATAACCATTGTTTTAGCTCCACGTGCTTTTACTTCTTCGATATTTCCTCTTGTATGGCTTGCAACTACTGGTTCACTTAATAAAGCAATAACTGGTGTGCCTTCTTCGATTAAGGCAATTGTACCATGTTTTAATTCTCCAGCTGCGAAACTTTCAGTTTGTACATATGAAATTTCTTTTAATTTCAATGCTGCTTCCATTGCTACATAATAATCTAAATGACGACCAATATAGAATGCATTCGCTGTATCTAATAAGTTTTGATCCACTAATTCTTTTACAACAGATTTTTCGTCTAATACACCTTCGATTGCAGAAGCAATAACGGCTAATTCATGACTCATATCAAATGTTTGAGGACGTCCTTTTGTGCGACGTAATACTTCTGCTAATACAGCCATTACTGTAATTTGTGCTGTATAAGCTTTTGTTGAAGCTACTGCAATTTCTGGTCCTGCATGAAGTAATAATGTATAAGTTGCTTCACGAGATAAAGTCGAACCTTTAACATTTGTAATCGTTAATGAAGGGTAACCTTTTTCATTCACTTTTACTAATGCTTGACGGCTATCTGCTGTTTCTCCACTTTGTGTTAAGAAAATAAAGAATGGTTTTTCAGATAAAATTGGTTGATGATATGCAAATTCACTTGCTAAAAATACTTCAACAGGAATTCCTGCTAATTGTTCTAATAAATATTTTCCAATCCATCCAGCATGGTAACTTGTCCCACAAGCTACAACGTAAACACGATCACTTTGTCCAATTTCTTCTAATAATTCACTAGGAACTTCTAATTCACCAGCTTCATTTGTATATTCTTTAATAATACGACGTAATACGGCAGGTTGTTCATCCATTTCTTTTAACATGTAATGAGGATAAGCACCTTTTTCAATATCATCTGCATCTAATTCTGCTTTAAATGGTGCACGTTCCACTGCTTTTCCATCAATTGTTTCAATTTCCACTTTGTCTTTTGTAATGGTAATTAATTCTTCATCTTTAATTTCTAAGTAAGTATCCGTTTGAGAAATAGTTGCCATAGCATCTGAACAAATAACATTGAATCCATTTCCTACTCCAACTAATAATGGACTTTTATGTTTTGCGGCATATAATACTCCTGGAGCTTGTTCATCTAATAAACCGAATGCAAATGATCCACGAATTTCTTTTAACGCACGACGGAAAGCTTCTTTACCAGATAAACCTTCTTTTTCTGCAAAATATTCTACTAAGTTCACTGCAACTTCTGTATCTGTTTGAGATTGGAAGTTTACATGTGATAAATAAGTTTCTTTTAATTCAGAAAAGTTTTCAATCACTCCATTATGAACTAAAGTAAAACGTCCATTTTGAGAACGATGTGGGTGAGCATTATTTTCTGTTGCTGGTCCATGAGTTGCCCAACGAGTATGCCCAATTCCTGCAAAAGCGGGAACTGATTCATCCACTGCTTCACGCAAGGTGGCAATACGTCCTACTTTTTTTACTAATTGTGTTGTACCATCAGCATCTGCAATAAATAATCCTGCTGAATCATATCCACGATATTCTAATTTTTCTAATCCATCTAAAATGACCGTTTGAATACGGTTATCTCCAATACATCCTACAATTCCACACATATATATAGTCTCCTTTAATGAAGGGTTTCCTTCAAACAAATTTTTCATTGTTTCTGGTGCATGCAAAAATTTTGTATCCCCGCAGAGATTTTTGTATATTGCTGTAGACTGCACTGCCTTGAGTCACCCGCCGAATCGTTCGATAAACTCAATCCTCGTCACTTATCATTCTTAATGATAAGCCTGGCGCTATCCTATGTTGCTACCTTTCTTAGCAATTTATTTTCAGAAACATAATTTATCATACACGATTTTGTACTTATTTGTCAAAACTCTCGAATTTTATATTTAATTTTATATATTTTTTACAAAAAAAGCCATAAGTCACTCATTAGTAACTCATGGCCTTGATTACCTACGAAAATCATTGGCTAATTGATAATTGTCCTTCAACCACCGATTGTCTCTTTTATATTCTTATATAACCTTTATTTACGAGTATAGGAAAATCTTACTGTTAGAACTCCGCAAGAATATTATAATTCTCCTCTAACCATTTTTCATCATCAACATGTCTCTTACTTGCAAAGTGTCCAATCGATAATTCATACGGAACATCAGAGTTTTTATATTTCACTCGTAAATAATATTCTCCAATTCCTTTATAACTCTTCTTAAACTTACGAATACCACGAATTTTATGCAATGATTCAAAATAAAATTCATCCGCATGAATAATAATATGCCCTTTATAAACTAATAGAGCAAAATCCTTTGAAACGTACTCGGCATTTTCCACTAAAAGATTCATATGACCTTGAACTTCTGGGAACAGTTCGAATAATTCTTTATAATTCTTATAGTTATGATAAATAATTTTTCCAGCTGCTACTAAAAATCCTAATCCCACAATAAGAAAAATTAAATCTTTTCCCATTTCAATCCATAAATCAAACTTATCAAATTCATCAAAATAGATGTCTGTTCTTAGGAATGATACCTGATAGATATACCCTAAAATTGTATCATTTTTCGCTTCTCTTTCTTTTTTCTTCGCTAAATTACTTTGTTGAAAAACAGTTTCAAAATCCTGCTGCATTTCTGGAGAAATCTTTACAATTTTTCTTCCTCTTCTTCCATATGTAAATTCAGGAACGACTCTTATTTTTAATAAAATTAATTTATTATCAAATGGTCTTACTTTTGACAGTTTGCTAGCTTCCTCTGCAAGCTCGTCTAATTTATCATTTACTGATTTTAACATATGATAACCTAATTCATCTTCAATGATATAAAAGACTTCTTTTTCATTTGGTAATTCTACTTTTTCGATATCATAAATTCGAATTACTTGAACCTCATCTTCTTCCTTTTCATTAAAAGGCTGATTAATATAAATCTCTTCAATTGGTTCAGTATAACTAACAACATTTTTTAGCATAGTAATAGAAGATATGAAAATGGTAACCAAACTAAAGAGTAAATAAAATCTTGCCCCTTTTGTAATCCTTTTTTTTACTTTCATTTTTCTCTCCTTTTTATCATAAAATTTCATTTCATTTAGAAACATTTTACTCTAAATACTATTAAAATACTACTTTTTTCGAACAAAAAAGGCGAGATTTCTCTCGCCTTTTGAATCTCTTCTCTGATTAAAATTAAGCTTTACCAGTTGAACCGAAGATATCCATAGTTTCTTTTGTTACTTTAACGATTGCATCAAAACCAGGTTTGATAACTTTACGTGGGTCATAAACATTAGCATCTGCATTTAATTTAGCACGAACTGCTGCTGTCCATTGTTGTTGTAATTCAGTGTTAACATTGATTTTAGCATGTCCACGTTCGATTGCTTTTTTGATTTGATATTCTGGAATACCTGATCCACCGTGTAATACTAATGGAGCACCAGTAGCTTCAGAAATAGCTAACATTTCGTCAAATCCTAATACAGGTTCACCTGCATAAGTTCCGTGAACTGAACCTAAAGCTGCTGCTAAAGCATCAATACCTGCTTCTTTAACCATACGTTCACATTCGTGTAAGTCAGCATATTTAATTCCGCCTGTTACGCCATCTTCAGTACCACCTACAGTACCTACTTCAGCTTCTACAGAAACACCTTTTGGATGTGCATAAGCTACAACTTCTTTAGATAATTCAATGTTTTCATCAATTGGATAATGAGAGTGGTCAAACATTACTGAGCTGAAACCAGCATCAATATATTTTTTACATACATCTACAGATGAACCATGGTCTAAGTGTAATGCAACTGGGACTGTGATATCCATAGTTTCTAATAATGCATTTACCATAGCTGCAACTACTAATGGGCCACCCATGTATTTACCAGCACCTTCAGATACTCCTAAGATGATTGGTGATTTTGCTTCTTGAGCAGCAGTTAGAACAGCTTGTGTCCATTCTAAGTTATTGATGTTGAATTGACCTACGGCATATTTACCTTCTTTAGCTTTGTTCAACATTTCTGTCATACTTACTAAACGACTCATTTAAAATTTCCTCCTTATACTAGTTTCCTAGTATTTATTTTTACGTTGCTATTATACCCCAAAATTCGTTCGATAGCTAGTTATTTAGAATATTATTATGAAATAATTTCATAATCTATTTTTCTTTTCATAATATTTCATATATTATCATTTCAATAAATATAAGAATTTTCTTAGAATTTTTATAGAAATTTTCCTAATTTGTTTTATAATAGTGATAGTATAAACAATTTGGGAGGGATTAATATGAACCAACGTCAAAACAGTTCATATCATAAACGTGCAGTTAGAGAAGCACGTTTCGCAAAACTATTATTTGCTTTTATCGCAATAGCCTCACTCGCTATTGTCATTTTCATTTTAAATATTCCATCAATTATTAATAATGAAAATAAGCTATTAACTAAAAATGTATCTACAAATCAGCAAAGTTCTTCAACCGCTTCAGAAGATAAGGAAGTCCATACCGCTAGAATTACAGCTAGTGGAGATATGCTATATCATGACATTGTTTATGGAAGTGCCTTTGATGGACAAAACTATGATTTCAAAAATGATTACGAGCAAATTACTCCACTCGTTTCTTCAGCTGATTTAGCTCTTGGAGACTTTGAAGGTACGATTAATCCAGATAGACCTTTAGCCGGCTATCCGATTTTTAATGCCCCTGAAGAAGTTGTTCAAAGTATTAAAGATGCTGGATATGATGTTTTAGACTTAGCTCATAATCATATTTTAGATACAGGAATTAGTGGATTAAAATATACAGCTACAGCTTTTAGAAATGCCGGTTTAGATATTTTCGGAGTAAAGGTAGATCCAAATGAAGGAATTTTAGTCAAAGAAGTAAACGGGATTAAGGTCGCTATTTTAGGATTTTCATACGGATTCAACGGAATTGAAGCAAGTATTTCTAAAGAAGATTACGATAATCATTTATATGACTTAAACATGGATAAAGTAAAAGAGCAAATTGAAAAAGCTGAACAAATCGCTGATTTTACAATCATTATGCCTCAGATGGGAGTAGAATATCAGTTAACACCAACTGACGCTCAAGTCGACACTTATCATAAAATGATTGAATGGGGAGCAGATGTTGTATTTGGAGGGCATCCTCACGTTGCTGAACCTACTGAAACTATCGAAAAAGATGGGCAAAAGAAATTCATCATTTATTCAATGGGGAACTTACTATCTAACCAAAGAATTGAAACATTAGATAAAATTTGGACCGAGCGTGGTGTCATTATGGATATTACGATTCAAAAAGAAGGCAATCAAACAACCTTAACAAGCGTACAAGCTCATCCAACATGGGTTTCTCGTACTCCAATTAATCGTACATTCCAAGGCTATCAAGCATATGATTATCAAGTATTTCTAGCAGAAGATTATTTACCAGGTGCAAAATACGCAAATACTGTTGATGAAACAACTCGTCAACGAATTGAAAAAGCTTATCACGAAATGTTAGAGTTATTAAATATTCAATTCTAAAACAAAAACCACACGACAAAAATCGTGTGGTTTTTTATATTCTTTAAAAAGCACTGTAGACAAATTCTGCTACATTTGAAAAATCTGCATGAAGTAGATATAAGCCTAATACTAGAAATAAAACATAAAATGCCATTGTCCATACAAATAATTCATGTTTTTCACTAATCTTTTTGATAGAATTTATACATTTCTTCAGCAACTTCAGGCCATCCTTTCCATCCAGGGTGAACCGTATCATACATAACATAAGGTTCATATTCCTTTGGTGTTAAATCCATAAGTTTATATCCATATGAATTAGTAATTTCTGCTAACTTTTTAGAGTAAACCTCTCTTTGATCTTTACCAATACCAATATAATCATACCAACGTCCATTAATTGGGAAATTAACGACTTCTACTTCTAACCCTAATTCTTTAGCCATTTGTAATACTAATGCATAGTCATCATATTCTGTTGATTGATCATATTTATAATTAGAGTACTTATTTTTTAGTTTTTCTTTACGATTTTTAATTTCAGCATTATATTGGCGATTTTCAACGTAAAATTCATTATTATCTGTTGCTTTTTTTGCTTCATCTAAATACTTATTTTGAATTTCAGCCCAATCATACTGAGGAGTTTTCTCTCCACTAGAAGGCATTGGTTTAACATTTCCTGTAAAATAAAAGGCAATTTTATTATTAAGTGTGTATTTTTCCACATCGAACCAATTTAATAAATCATCTAAAACTGTTCCTTTATTATCCAATAATCGACGTTTGTATCTTTCAAAATTTTGATGTACAAATTTATTATCTTTAGATAACTCTAAAATACGATTTATAAATTTCTCTTTTGTCTCATGACTAAGTTTAGGATTTTTCAATGTATAGTACACATGCTCATTTGAGACACGACTTAAAAATGCTTTTGGATTCATACCATATTGATCAAACCAAATAAATGATTCACTTAAAATAAATTTTTGTTTAGGAATACTATCCGATAATGAACCTAACATTGAAGCTTGAATAATATTTTGAAAATTCCCTCCACCTACAGCCATAATATGAAAATCATCATAATTAAAAAGATGCTTAATATGGAATGGATAATTACTTGGAGTACTCAATTCAGAGGAACCAAACACTACTAAAGTTTTATCATCTATATTATCTTTTATAATATCTCTACTTTTGTATTTGGTATATTCGAAATTATAGCGAATACTATTATCACTTACATGATAATAATCTGCTAATTTCTGATTTAGTACATGAACATATACCCCAAGAGTAAGTAACGCAAGTACCAAGGCTATTCCTAGGGCCTTTATTTTCTTCATTATTGTTTCACCCTAGTTTCGATATAATGAATAATTTTGTTTGGAGTATCAATCTCTTCGTAAGTTACTTCCGTTGGAGCTACTTCAATTCCAAACTCTTCCATTCGAACTAATAATTCAACAAAAGCTAATGAATCCATTAATCCTTCTTCTTTTAAATTAATGTCACGTTCTTCATAAATGACATCATCTTCGCAAATTTCTTCAATGATTGCTAATACTTTTTCTTCTAACATGATGTTCACCTCTCATTATTTCGTCAATAATTTTACAATAAATTCATATGGTTTCTCTGAGAAAATGAGTAAACCAATCATCACTAAATGCATCGTTATAAACCAACTTACAACCTTATAAGCTGTTTTCTGTTTATATTTCTTATAAAATTTAGATTTCTTTTGATACCATTCGAATCCTGCCATTAAAACGCCATGATAAACGCCATAAATAATATAACTCCATGAAAGTCCATGCCAAAATCCCATGAATATCATATTTAGCATATAGGCTACCATTGCTGTTGTCAAACGAGTTTTAAACCATTTATGTCTCATTGACTTCATAACAATTCTTGAGAAGATAAAATCTCTCAACCATGTTGATAATGTAATGTGCCAACGATTCCAGAAATCTTTAATATCGATACTTAAAAATGGTTTATTAAAGTTCATCGGAGTTTGAATTCCCATTATATTACTTACTCCGACAGCCATTAAGCTATATCCGGCAAAGTCGAAGAATAAGTAAAATGTATACAAATACATATAAGAAACAGTTGTAAATAACAATCCTCTATGTGGAATATGATTCATTGCTAAATACAACAATCCAGATAACACTACTTTATAAACTAATCCTAATAATAATCTAAATAATCCAGTTCCTAATAACTCAATATATTCTGCTCTTGGAATCGTTTGATGAATATCTTCCATAAATCTTCTACTTCTATCAATTGGTCCTGAACTAATTGTTGGGAAGAATAATAAAAATTGAAGATAATCAATCAAACCAATTGGCTCTTTTATAATTCCATCATATGTTTCAAATATAATTTGTAATACCTTGAAAGTCATATAAGAAACGCCTAAAAATCCGAAAATGGAAACTTTCCATATAACTACTGTTTTTGCGGCAATTAATAATAAACTCGCAAAAAACATAATAGGATATTTCGTAGATTTCTTATCTCTAAAATGAAAGCCTAATCGAACTAATAAATAAGTTTCTACAATAAAGATGACTAAGTTTATAAAATGGTTCGGTTGCTCTTTAAAGACTGCTATCGCAATTCCAATTGATAGAACAAAAGTAATCCAATAAACCGATTTTTCAAATAATCGTAATAGAATGACTGGAATCAGTGCAAAAAACAATGTTCCAAAGAAATCTAAGCCTTCAAAATACTCCATTCTATAACTCCTTTAATTTTTTCTTATCAATCTTACCATTATTGTTTAATGGCATTTCATCTAAAAAGACGATTTTTTTAGGAATCATATATTCTGGAACATATTGCGCTAAATCTTTTTTAATCAATTTACCCGTTGCAAATCGGCTTTCAACTTCTTCTGTATAAACTACATAAGAAATGATAGATTTAATTTTCCCATCTTCTGCATAAGATGGAACCGTTGCAGCTTGGCGAATTTTTGGATTTTTCAATAAATTATTATCAATATCCTCTAATTCAATACGATGTCCATGTAATTTGATTTGGAAGTCAATACGTCCTTCGCAGAATAATAATTCTCCTTCAAAATGACCTAAATCTCCCGTTTTATAGCTACGTTCTCCAACTTCAGGGATAATAAAACTTTTCTGCGTCATTTCTGGATTTTGATAATATCCATTCGCAACTGTATCCCCTTGGATAATAATTTCCCCACTCTGTTCTCCATCAATCGTAACGGTCGTTCCTGGTTTAATCACACCCACTGGTAAATTATTCGGATATTGTTCCAAAATATCTCTTGTAATAGATACCCATGTAATCATTACAGTAGATTCTGTTGGTCCATAAGTATTCACTACTTCTGCATTTGGGAAACGATCTAATAATTTTTGCGCAGTTGTTGCGAATAATTTTTCACCGCAAAAGACGAATTGATCCACTTGTGGCAATAATTCTTGATTAAAACTTGGATCGACTAAACACATCTCTGCAAATGAAGGTGTTGAAATCCAAATAGTCGCATTTGATTCTTTTAATGTGTTAAAAAGTACTTTAAAATCTTGTAAATGTTGGCGATCAATTTGTACTAATGGTGCATTCATATAAAGTGATGGCCATAACGACATTACTGACAAGTCAAATGAAAACGGCGGATGTCCTAAAAAGACTTGTGGACCTTTTTCTGTATAATAACCTGTATACCATTTTAAGAAGTTATTTAGATTTTCGTAAGTAATCGAAACCCCTTTTGGTTTACCTGTACTTCCTGAAGTGAAAATAATATAAAAAATATCTTCATCTTTTACATAATATTTAGGGTCGATACTTTCAGATGTCGTTTGAAGAATTTCTTTAGTGGCTGAAACATCTAATAATGGAGTTTCTAGCTCAATTACTTCACTTGTTAACACAACTGGTGATTGTACCGTTGCGATAATATCTTGCACACGGTCAATGGGGGTATTCACATCCACTGGACAAAATGCACGTCCTGATTTAACACAGGCTAAGAAATAGACAAGCATCATTGGATGCTTATGTCCATAAACCACGATTGGTTGACGATTATCTTGCAATCTTTCCTGTAAATAATAAGCTAATTTATCAGAGTATTCCCAATATTGCGCTGGAGATAATTCCTCTTCTAAAAATAAATCATGACGATAGATTTTTTCAGTTTTCCCCTTAAAACTTGATAGTCGATCTAATAACTTTTCAAACACCTTATTCATTTCCCTTCTTTATCATCTAATCGTCTAACAGCCGATGTCTAGACTGTCACATAGTAGAAGTATACCATATTATAGATTTTCTGAAAATCGTAATCCTTAAAATAGCATGCTTTTATAAGGAAAAATACTAAAATTCTTCACATATTAGAATTTTTTCTTTAAACTCTCATCTTTTTTTTAAAACAAATAAAAAGGTCGGACATAAATTCCAACCTTTCATCTCTTATAAAACTAATAAGCCTGCTCCGATAATACCATTATCACCTTTAATCGTAGATGTAACTGTACGTTTTAATACATGTTTTTGCTCAGCATGCAAACGAGTCTCTAAAATTTCTTTAACTAATTCAATATAGTCCGGATTATAATTCGATACACTTCCTCCAAATACAATCACATGTGGATCTAATAAGCAAATCATCGTATGCAAACTACTTGCAATTCCACTTGCAGCCTGACGAATTATATCTGTTGCAATAGCATCCCCATGACGCCATTTTTCGAATACATCTTTAGTTGTTACAGAAGTATCTTGATATAATTCTTGCGCTTTCTTTTGAATCCCTACCCCTGAACAAGCTTCTTCTAAACTCATCCATTGACCAAAGAAATGAACCGGAATAAATCCAATTTCACCTGAGAAACCTGCTCCTCTAAGAATTTCATTATGAACAATATTAGTTGCTGCAATCCCTGTTGATAAAGTAACATACGCAAACATTTCTTTTTCTGTTAAATTTTGAAGACGATATTCTGCATACGCAGCTACTTTTACATCATTATCAATTTTTACTGGAATAGAACCATAAACTTCTTGTAATCTTTTAACAATTGGGAAATTTGGCCATGGAATATTGTTTTGGAAAACTGCTACTCCATTCTCTACATCTACTTTCCCTGGCAAACCAATTCCTATACCTTCCATCTCTTGAATTGAAAATGGATGTTCATTTAACTCTTCATTTATTAATCGAACAACTTGTTCAAATAATGTTTCAGCACTTTCGACTTCGCTAGGTGCTTGCCTGCGATTAACAATTTCTCCCTTTTCATTAATAATAGCAACAGCTACCTTAGTTCCCCCAATATCAACACCAATTGATTGTTTCATTAAAAACCTCTCCTTTATTTAATCGTTTTCATCGTTATTGTAGCCTGGTTTAAAGTTTTTTGCAATGTAAATTTTTAAATAAAAGAAAAGACCTTCTATAATAGGAATATTATAAAACAGTCCTTATATAGAAAGTCAAAATTTAATCATTTTTTCTGAGATTTAATTTCTGTGATTAAGTCATTTAAATCATCTTCACTAAATTGATATTTTTCACCGCAGAAATGACAAACAATTTCTGCTCCATGATCTTCATCAATTAAATGTTGTAAATCCTCTACCCCAATCGATAATAATCCAGCACTAAATCTTTCTCTAGTACAAGGGCAATGAAATTCGACCGGTAATTCTTCTAACACTTTAATATTTTCTTTGCCTAATAAACGGTTTAACAAATCAATTGGCTCTTCTTGTTGATCAATCAATTTTGAAACAAGAGGCATTTCACTAATACGTCTTTCAATTTCTACAATTGTTTCTTCACTAGCTCCAGGAAGTAATTGAATCATAAATCCGCCTGCAGCACGAACCGATTCATCCGGATTTACTAATACAGAAACTCCAACTGCTCCGTTAATTTGCTCTGAAACAGCTAAATAGTATGTGAAATCCATTCCTAATTCACCATCTACAATTGGAATTTGTCCAGAAAAAGGTTCTTTCATTTGTAAATCTTTGATGACCGTAATGGTTCCATTAGTCCCCACAACTCCACACACATCTAATTTACCTTTTTCATTTAAAGGTAAGCTAACATGAGGATTGGAAATATAACCTCTCATTTGACCTAAGCCATTAGCTTCTGCCATAATTTTTCCACCAGGGCCATCTCCATTGACTTGAACCGTAATTTTTTCTTTTCCTTTTAAACTAGTCGCTAATAATTGCGTTCCAATCATCGTACGACCTAATGCTGCTGTAGCTGCACTCCAAGTATCGTGACGTTTTTGCGCTTGTGATACTGCTTCAGTCGCTACAATGGCAACTGCTTTAACTTCATCATTAAAAGCTAATACTTTTAATAAATGATCTTTCATTCTACATTCCTTCTTTCCTTCATAAAAGAAAAGTGGGAAAGAAAAGCTTTAACTTTCCCTTCTCACTTTCTTGTCATTATTCTTGTTCTGAATCCGAATTTGAATCAGATTCTTCTTCAGAGTCATCTTGTTTTGACGCTTCACGTTTTGCTAAAGCTTTTTTAGCTTCTTCAAAACTAGCTGCTTCTGCTTCGCTTGGATACTCTTCTTCAACATCTTCTGCTGGCATTTCTCCAGTTTCAAACAACGCTTTAATAGTACGTTCGTCAAGAGTTTCTAATTCTAGTAATTTTTCTGCAATTAATGTTAATTGATCTTTATGTTCTTCTAAAATTTGTAAGGCTTGTGCATAAGCTTCTTTCATAATAGAACGAACCGCATTATCAATTTCAAATGCTACTTGATCAGAATAAGATTTTGTTTGACCATAATCACGTCCAATAAAGACTTGATGATTTCCTTCATATTGAACAGTTCCTAATTCATCATACATTCCGTATTCTGTAATCATACTACGAACAATTCCTGTTGCTTGCTCGAAATCATTACTTGCTCCTGTTGTTTTCTCATTAAAGATAAACTCTTCAGCAGCACGTCCACCAAGTAAACCAACCACTTGTTCGAATAATTCTTTCTTAGTCATTAAGAAGCGATCTTCTTTTGGAAGCATAATCGCATATCCACCTGCACGTCCACGAGGAACAATTGTCACTTTATGAACGACACGTGCATCACTTAATACCATCCCAACGATTGTATGACCAGCTTCGTGGAAAGCAACCATTTTACGTTCTTTCTCACTAATTGCACGATCTTTTTTCGCTGGACCAGCAATGACACGATCATGTGCTTCATCCACATCTAACTTGTCAATCGCTGTTTTATCTCTTCTTGCAGCTACTAATGCAGCTTCATTTAATAAGTTTTCTAATTCAGCACCAGAAAAACCTGGAGTTTGTTGAGCAATAACTTTCAAGTCCACTTCTTTTGCTAATTTTTTATTTCTAGCATGAACTTTCAGAATTGCTTCACGTCCTTTTACATCTGGACGACCTACTAAAATTTGACGGTCAAAACGTCCTGGACGTAATAAAGCTGGGTCTAATACATCTGAACGGTTTGTCGCAGCAATCACGATAACGCCTTCTGTTCCTTCAAAACCATCCATTTCAACTAATAATTGGTTCAGCGTTTGTTCACGTTCATCGTGACCTCCACCCATACCAGTACCACGTTGACGACCTACAGCATCAATTTCATCAATAAAGATAATAGCTGGAGCATTTTTCTTCGCATTTTCAAATAAATCACGAACACGGCTAGCCCCAACCCCTACGAACATTTCCACAAATTCAGAACCTGAAATTGAGAAGAATGGGACATTCGCTTCACCAGCAACTGCTTTTGCTAATAAAGTTTTACCTGTCCCTGGAGGGCCTTCTAATAACACCCCTGCAGGAATACGTGCTCCAAGAGCTGTAAATTTACGAGGATCTTTTAAGAATTCTACTACTTCTACTAATTCTTGTTTTTCTTCTTCCGCTCCTGCTACATCAGAGAAACGAACTTTTACTTTTTGTTTGTTTTGATCTGTAGCTTTCGAACGACCAAAGTTCATCACACCACGTGGGCCACCTTGTCCCATTTGGCTAGATAATAAGTTAAACATTAAGAATCCAAAAATCCCTAATGGCACAACTAATTGTAAGAAAAGTGATAACCAAATTCCTGATTGACTTTCAGGAAGAGTAGTAATTTGAGTTCCTGCTTGTTGTGCAGCATTATTAATTTCGGTTACAGTTCCATCATTTGGTAAAACTGTTGTTTTGAAATTAGAAGTTTTAGAAGATCTCTTATCAAAAATTGCTAATCCCTTAGAGGATGTATTTGAATTTTCTTTTGCTTCTTTATATTCTCCTGTAATAGTATATACAGAGTTTGCATATTGCATTTTAATTTCTTTAATGTCACCTTTTTTCAATTCTTGAACGAATTGTGTATAACTAACTTCTGTCGTTTGTCCATTAGAACCTTGATTAAACCAAGAAACTAAACCAACAATTGCCACAAAAATCATAATATACATTAGTCCATTACGAAATATTTGACGATTATTATTTGTATTCATTTTGCCTCCTGCAATTCATAAATGGTTGTATAAAATAGTGTATCACACTTAAAGGTCTTTGACCATTTTTGATAATTAACTTAACGAAATCTTATGATTCATACACTTCAGGTTTTAATACTCCAATATATGGTAAGTTTCTTAATCCTTGTTTGTAATCTAAACCATAGCCAACTACAAATTTATTTGGAACTTCTACTCCAACATAATCTGCATCAATTGCAATAACACGACGTTCTTGTTTATCTAATAATGTTACAATTTTAACACTTGCTGCTTGACGATGTTTTAGTAATTCAACAATATGAGCCAAAGTACGTCCTGTATCAATAATATCTTCTACAATTAATACGTGGCGATCTTTTACACTTTGATCTAAGTCTTTCAAAATACGAACTTCACCACTAGATTCAAATGCATCACCATAACTAGATACATCCATAAAATCCACTTCTAAATCACAGTCCATTGCACGAACAAGGTCAGCCATAAAGAAAATAGCTCCCTTTAAAATACAGATGACTAATGGATTTTTATCTTGATATTCTGCTGTTAAAGTTTTCCCTAATTTTTCGATTGTTTCTTCTAATTCTTTCTTGCTGACAACTACTTCTGCAATATAATTATCTAACATGTTAGCACCTCTTCTTTTTTCTATATACTATTCTTATTCTATCAGTTTCTTTGCTTTTGGACAATGATTGTGTTTGACGAAATCCTAATATTGCGATTATTTCTTTTGAAGCATTTTCTACAATCCACAATTTCTCCCTTTCTTCTTTAGGAATTTTGTTATTAATACACCATCTTCTGATACTTTGATGTTGATTTTCTTTTAAAAGGAATCGATCATCTGACTTTCTTCTACGAATCGTTAATGGAAAATCTTCCGTTGTGAGAAACATTTCCCATCCTTCTTCAGCTGTAAAAGACACAATTTCATCTTCTGATAACACAATATCTTCTGATTGAACACCCTCAACTCTTATTTCTTGATAAGGAATTTCATTACTCTCTTCTTTTATAATCAATAATTGATGATATCTTTTTTGAAAAGTCCATCCTTTTGGTAAATTCAAACTCAATTGAGAAGTATCAGATAGAATCGCTTCTTGAATATCTAAGACATTTTTGGCACTCAATAATCCTCCAAGTTTTTTAGATAATTCCACTAAAATAACTTTTTGAAGCGCTACTGGTTGCTTGATATAACTTTCTTTATTCCAAGACCATCCATTCTGTAATTCTATTAGTTGCTGTTCCATCCATTGATGCACTAGCTCCAATATCAATTCTTGTTGTTCTTGCAACGTTTGCGTAAATTCTTGAATTTTTTGATTCAATTTAGAATTTTCCTGTTTTAAAAGAGGAATAACTTCCTTTCTAAATCGATTTCTCGTATATTCTAGACTGCTGTTACTTTCATCTTCTCGATAAGGTATTTGATGAATCGAAGCATACTCGTATAACTTTTCTTTATCAACTGTTAAAAAAGGCCGAATGAGATATCCATTACCAAAAGAACGAATTGGCTTCATTCCAGCAATTCCTTCAAGCGTGCTTCCCCTTGTTAATTTCATTAAAACCGTTTCTACTTGATCGTCTGCATGATGAGCCACCACGACATAGGAAGCTTTATGTTTATTCATAGACTCTTCTAGCTTTTGATATCGAAACTTTCTTGCTTTTTCTTCAATTCCTACAGTCTGTTCAAACCCTTGTTCCCAATGATAAACTTCTATAGAAATATTTCTTTCACCACAAAAGTTTCTAACCATCTCTTCTTCTTCATCTGATTCTTTTCGAAGATGATGATGAATATGAACAACTGAAAAATTTAATGTTGAAAAATTATTTTGAAGTTTAAAAAAACTCTCTAATAACACCATTGAATCCACTCCACCTGAAACAGCTAATAAAAAAGATTCCTGTTTCCAATTAGGAACAAACTTCTTTAAAAATGTTTCTACTTCCTTCATTCAAACACCTCCCATCTGGTTGATCTCTTCCAATGACAAAAATGAGACTGGATATTTCCAGCCTCATTTGGATACTTTATTATGAACGACGTCCGCCACGTCCGCCACGTTTACCTTCTGTATTACGTTTTAATGAAGTTAAACGATCTTCAGAATCTTTTAAGAAGGAACTCATCATCGCATCAAAATCATTCACTTTTGCTTGTGATGGAGATTTTTTCTCAAATGACGGAGCTGATTTAGCTGCATAAGGTTTTTTAAATCCTTGACCTTCTTGATTACGTGGAGCTGATTTTTGAAATTTTGGTTTTTCTTCAACAGTTTCTTCTGAAGAATCCGCACTTGCACGACGAATCGATAAACTTACCTTTCCGTCTCCAGAAATTTCCATTACTTTTACTTGTACTTCGTCTCCAACTGTTAAGACATCTTTAATATCTTTAATATAAGAATTAGATACTTCACTAATGTGAACTAAACCTGTTTTACGGTTTCCTAAATCCACAAAAGCACCAAAATTTGTAATACCAGTTACTTTACCAGGTAAAATATTCCCTACCTCAATTGACATATAAAAAGCGTTCCTCCTTCAAATTTCCCCTTTTATACACACGCTTGACGAGTATAAAAGATTATTTCCATCACTCATAATTCCTTGTCAAAATTAATGACGAGATTGATTATCTTTTGCTTGTTGAATTTTATTTTGTGCAGCATCATCAGGTGTATTAAAAATAATCTCTCCTGATTTACTTAAGTAATATTCACTACGTGCAAGTTTTGCTACATAATCATCTTGTTGTAATAATTCAACTTGTTGAACTAAAGATTTTTGTTGTTCTTTTACTTTTGATTCTTCTTTTTTTGCTTCTACAATTTGTGCTTCAATTTTACCAGCTTGGTTTAATTGTCCAACAATTTGTAGTATTAAAGAACCTGCAATTGCTATCACTACAGCCATCAGTAATGAATGCCACACAGCTACTCGTTTCCAAACAGCTACTTTTGGTAAATGAACATTTGTATGTGATTTTTTCTTTTTTGATTCAAACGCAATAATGTTGCTGTTTTTTTCTTGCTGTTTATTCACTACACTGACTCCTTTAATGATTATATGACGAGTATAACAAGAATATGATAACTAGTCTATGCTTTTAGGAAAATTTTATAAAAAAACTCTTTCTTAGCTAGCATTTTCTAGCTAAGAAAGAGTTTGCTATTTCAGACAAGTCATATTCGTTAATACTCTTCCGTCTTAAACTTGATTTTCTTCACTTCTAAATCAGAATGTTGTTCTTCCATATACTCTTGAATTTTCTCAATTACAATTTCTTCATCATGTTCTACACGTAAAATCAATTCATATTGACCATCTTCCAATTCCTTTGCTTCAACTTGAATGGACTGATAGTCTTCTAAATGACAAAAATCATAAATTTTCTGCATAATCGCTACATCTGGAACTAAGCAATGAATACTTACTTGACGATTTTGTGCTTTCAATGGAGATTCATGCGTCAATAATTGAATAATAACTACAACTGCTGCACATACAACACCAAAAATCCACATACCGCCACCAATCGCTAAACCAATCCCAGCTGTTGCCCAAATTCCTGAAGCTGTTGTAATTCCGCTGATTTTTTTATCTCTCATAAAGATAATACCACCACCGATAAAACTGATACCACTCACTACTTGAGCAGCCACACGTGCTGTATCATAGTCTGGTGTATCTAAGAATGCTTCTTTAGAAATCAACATCATTAACGCTGAAGTTAGCGCTACAATAACGTGAGTTTTAATCCCTGCTTGTTTATTTCTTGACTTTCGTTCATGTCCAATGGCCCATCCACACAAGCAAGCTAAAATAATGGCTATTAAATGTCTAGTTTCTAATATTGCATCAAAATTTCTACTTAAAATTGTTTCTACCATACTTGCTCCTTCCATGATCATTGAATGTCTTTTTGTAATCATTATCAAATGATAACGTGCTAATCATTCTATGCTTTTCTTCTATCATTGTCAAGAAATCTTATCTATTAATTTTCACATCATGAATTGGAGTAAATAGGATAATTATTACTTAGAGACACTCATGATTGACTCTCTCTTCAACATAAAGCTATCGTAAACCATCTTTAATAAACTTCCTATTAGAATCAAAATCCCAAAAGCTATCCATAACATTTGAAGATTCATCGTTCCAAGAAACACACTTCTAAGCACTTGTCCAATCTGAAGTGCACTTGCATAATCCATCACCTCTACTCCAAAGGAAAAAATATCAAAAAATACATTAATAATCATAAGAATCTGAAAATTAATAAAGATAGAATCTAGCTTAAATTGATTATCCTTTTGCTTGCTTCGATTATTCATCCATAAAATCATCACTCCTACAACAGTATAAACAATCGTTAAGTCCGCAATCACATAAAAAGGGGCTAACTGAAATGTTAAAATTGTACCCTTTATCATCATTGGAACAAACAAAACAGCTATCAACAATAGTTCAAACACTAAAATTCCTTTTTTTATTTTTAAAGGTAGTTTCATCATACTAACCATTGCACATAAAAAGGCTAAGAGGCTAACTCCCATTGCTCTCCATGATTCATAAGTTACTACCACAATTCCTTTTGTACTAAAGTACATACCAAATAAAAACATAAGAATTGACGTAACCATTGCTATACTACTATAGATTTTACTAACTTTATTCATCTTTCTCTTCCTTTCTACGATAAATTTTAAAATAGTTATTTTCTTCACATACAGTATAATGAAAACAAATTTCTTTCTCAATAGATCCTTTGTTTAAATTTTTCTAAAAAAATAAGAGAGGTTGACGAATCAACTCTCTCTTCTCCGTTTTAAAACTCTTCTGTTTTTACTACTTGTTTTTCTTCTAAAATCGTAAACATTTCTTTTGCATCTTCTTTTCTTGTTGAATCTAGAATTGCATCCACTCGAACGGTTACGGTCTTATTTCCAAATTGAATGGTAATAATATCTCCTACTTTTACATCTGTTGAAGATTTTGCCACTTTATCTTGGACGGTAATTCTTCCTTTATCCGCTACTTCTTTGGCGACGCTTCTTCTTTTAATTAATCGTGATACTTTTAAATATTTATCTAATCTCATCCTGTTCTCCTCCTCATTTCCATTTTCTTGTAAATCTTAATAGTGATTTCCCTTTTGGAATCATCAACCATTCACGAATCGTAAATAATTTTATACGAATTGCACCTATTAAAAATACAATCATTCCAACACTTACTAATAAAAGAGAAATCAGCGTATCTTTTGTTCTAGAATCACCAGCTGGGAAATAGCGTTCCAATAGAGTATTCAAAATCCCTACTACGACTGCCATTCCAATCGATACAATTCCTAATTTTATAATCGTTGACTGTTGATGATTTGAAGAATCCTTCCACTCTCCACTCAGCATCCAAATCATTCCTAACATCACAGATAGTCCTAAAATCGTCGCAATACTCGCTCCTAATGTTTGAAACAGGGGAATAAACCAAAGATTGCCGACTCCCTTAGCAATCAATCCGACAAATAATGCTATAAGCGTAATGGAATATTTTCCCGTACTTTGTAATATCCCATGGTAAGCCATCATCATAGAAGCTAACACAATACTAATAATATAAACACTGAGTACATCGTTACCTTGTATATCTCCAAACAGCATATGATTAACTCTTGGCAAAATAACTAATAATCCTACTGTTGCTACTACTGAAAATACCATTGTCATTTTTAAAAGAGACTGTTTCAAATGCCTGAATTCCTCTAAATGTTGTTTTGTATAACTACGACTCAATAATGGTAAATGGCTTGAAGAAAATCCAACTCCAACAACCATTCCCAATTGCACTAGTGGTTGTCCTCTATCAAAAATTCCTTTTAAATCTTTGGCAATTTCTTGACTCATTCCCTGTTCAACTAAGCCTTTAAATAAAGTAAATGAATCGATTAATTGAAACAATACTAATATTGAGCTTAATAAACATAGAGTTCCACCTTCAATAACTAATCTCTTTAGTAATACTCCCCATTGAATCTTATGAGGTTCAATGACACGACTGCCATTCCAACTTTCAAAGGAGTCTGATTTTTTATAATACAATAATACAAAAGTTGCCATCACTGCTGCAATGACCGCACTCGACATTGCCCAAGTTCCAACTGCATATAAATCATTCGTAAGACTTCCATAAAAACTTGCGGCTAATAAAATAACACTTACTCGAACGACTTGTTCTATTACTTGCGAAACAGCCGTTGGAACCATTCGATTCGTCCCTTGAAAATACCCTCTGGCAATCACCAAAAATGGCATCATTAAAAACATCCACGAAACACTTTGAATGACAGATGACAATAAAGCATCTCCCATCCATGAAGCAATGAGTTCTGACTGTGTATATAGCAGTAAAAAGACTCCTAATCCTAATCCACTTAAAATCCAAAATAATCTTCTTAAAAGCGGCAATAGTTCATAATCCGAACGATACTGAGCAATTAATGCTGAAATAAATACTGGAAAACCAGAGAGAGCAAAGGTCATTCCAATTCCATAAATGGGATATACTTGCTGATAAACGTAAAAACCAGTATTTCCAACCATATTTTGAAAAGGAACTCGATAAACGGCACTTAATATTTTCGCAATGAAGGCTGCTAGTGATAACACTAACGCCCCTTGCATCATCTGTCTATTCGATTTAACCATTGAATCCCCCTCTCTATTCTTATTCATTTTCCTCTTTTGGCGCTTCTACAACTTCACAACATTTTTCTAAGAAAAGTTTTATTTGCTCTAACCATAAATCAGTTGGCTGATTCGTTACATTGAGCAATACTTGTAAAGTGGTACCTTTTTTCGTTACTTGAGCAGGTAATTTCACTGGCCCAAGCGCTTCAAAAATGGCAACTCCTTCTAAACGTTGAGCTACTGGCTGAGCAATCGAAACGACGATTGAATTTTGACTTCTTTTAATTGAAGTAATCGATAATTTCTCTGCAAAATATTTTAACATTCCAACTTCTAATAAATAGCTCACTTCATCTGGGAATTCCCCAAATCGATCAATGAAATCATCTAATAATTCATGGTATGTTTCCATACTATCAATCGAACGAATACGTTTATACATTTCAATTTTTTGACGCTCATCTTGAATATAAGTAGCTGGAATATACGCATCTACTTGTAAATCAATCTCAACTGAATCTTCCATTGTCGGAACAGCTTTTCCTTGTTTTTTCAATACTGCTTCACTCAACATTTGAGAATATAAATCAAATCCAACTGAATCAATAAATCCATGCTGTTGTTTTCCTAATAAATTCCCTGCACCACGAATCGATAAATCTCGCATCGCAATTTTGAATCCAGAACCTAATTCTGTAAAATCACGCATCGCTTGCAGACGTTTTTCTCCAACTTCCGTTAAAGTTTTATCTGGTTGATACATTAAATACGCATACGCAATACGGTTGGAACGTCCTACTCTTCCACGTAATTGATATAACTGAGACAATCCCATATGATCTGCATTTTCAATGAAGAGAGTATTTACATTTGGAATGTCTACCCCTGTTTCAATAATCGTCGTTGTAACTAAAACATCATATTCACCTTCAATAAATTGATATAAAATATTTTCTAACGTAGTTTCACTCATTTGTCCATGAATAACTCCAACTCTTGCTTCAGGAACTAATTGACGTAATTCATCTGCTTTCTTCTCAATCGTTTCCACACGATTATATAAGTAAAAGACTTGTCCTCCACGAGCTAATTCACGTTCAATGCCATCTTGAATCGTCATAGCTTGTTGCTCCATTACAAAAGTTTGAACAGGATAACGGTTTGAAGGTGGCGTTTCAATAACGGATAAATCACGTACACCAAGCATCGACATATGCAATGTTCTTGGAATTGGAGTAGCTGTTAGTGTTAAAACATCGACTTGAGATTTCAATTGTTTCAATCGTTCTTTATGTTTCACTCCAAATCGTTGTTCTTCATCGACGACTAATAATCCTAAATCTAAGAAATTCACATCTTTTGATAAAACACGATGCGTTCCAATGACGACATCCACTTGCCCTTTTTGCAATCCTTCAATTGTTTCTTGTTGTTCTTTCTTCGTTCTAAAACGACTTAACAATCCTATTTTGAAAGGATAATCTGCAAATCTTTGAACAAAGTTTTCATAATGTTGTTCTGCTAAAATCGTTGTTGGCACTAATACTGCCGCTTGTTTCCCATCCATTAAAGCTTTGAAAACTGCACGCATAGCAACTTCTGTTTTCCCATAACCAACGTCTCCTACTAATAAGCGATCCATTGGTTTATCTTTTTGCATATCCGCTTTAATTTCTTCAATACTTCTTAATTGGTCTTGAGTTTCTGAATAAGGAAAAGCATCTTCGAATTCTTTTTGCTCAACAGTATCTTTACTGAAGGCATATCCTTTTTCTGCATCACGCTTTGCATATAATTCGATTAATTCATCCGCAATATCTTCTATTTTAGTTTCAACTTTGCGCTTCGTTTTTGCCCATTCGCTACTTCCTAATTTATTTAATTTAGGAACTTTTGCATCCGAAGAAACATATTTTTGAACTAATTTAATTTGATGCACAGGAACAAATAAATGCCCTCCATCTTGATAATGAATCGACAGGTAATCTTGATGAACACCATTAATTTCTAGTGTTTCCATCCCTTGGTACACACCAACCCCATGATTGACATGGACAACATAATCTCCAACTGCTAATTCTGTATAACTCTTCAATCTTTCCGCATTAGAAATTTTTTGAGTTCTTGGAGCACGCTTCGTTAATTTATTAAATAGTTCCTTTTCTGTAACGACTACAAACTTATCTTGTGGTAATTCAAATCCATGACTGAAGGAACCGACCATAATTTGAAGAATTCCTTCTTGTACTTCTTTTGTAATAATTGCTGGAATATCAAAATCATGGAAAGTTTGTTCCACTTTTGAAGCTCTCGTTAAATGATCCACCACTACGATAACTGTAGCTTTTTGTTTTGCCCAACGATCTGCTTCTACTTTTACCATTGGCATTTGTGAGAAGAATTGTGTCATCGAACGTTCTTGAATATTATGAATGGCTTCAAACGTTAATCGTCCCAATCCTTTTTGGAATAATGAGAAATAGGTTCTTGGTAGCGTCGAATCTTTTAATACTTTCTTTCCTTCAAAAATCATATCAATCGAACTAGCAATCATTCCTAACTCTAATTGATGCACTTTCCATAATCCTGCTTCTTCATGAAGTGAACGTTGTTTTTCTTGAATACGAGCGTAATCATCAATGACTAAATACCCTTTTTTAGACACATAATCTAAAATAGATGTTTTTTCTTTATAAAATAATTCAAGCCAATAAGAAATTTTAGGAGGAATTTCTCCTTCTTCTAATTGTGCTAATAAGTGATTCATTTGATTCGTTAATAATTGAGTACGTTCATCTGATTCACTACTCTTTATATCTTTTTCATACGCTTTTTGAATTTTGGATTTTGCCTCAAATACCCTCTCATACTCAAATGGAATATCAGTTGCAGGTAAAAGAACAATATTTTCCACCATTTCAAGAGAACGTTGTGTTTCTGCATCGAAATAACGTAATGAATCTAATTCATCATCAAAAAAATCTAAACGAATGGGATGTTCTTGATCTAATGGATAAATATCAACAATTCCTCCACGAACTGAGAAATCTCCCGGTGTAGCTACCATGGCTTCTCTACGATAACCCATTCGTCCTAGTTTCGTTACTAAATCTTCTACTTCTAATTGTGTTTCACCAACGACTAATTCAATGGTACTATTCTTCCATACTTTTAACGGTACTAATGGCTTTTGAATTCCTGATAATGGAACAACTACAATTCCTTTTTCTCCACTTGCTAAAAACTGCAAAGCTCGAATTCGATTACTCACGACTTCAGGAGAATGAATGGAATATTCTGCAGCTAAAGATTCCTCTACTGTAAATAAATATACTTCCTCTTCATACCATTGTCCTAATTCTTCATATAATTGAGTCGCCTGTAACATCGTAGGAGTTACAACGACTAATGGGCCCTTCCAATTATCATAGGCATTTGCTACAGCTAAATGCTTTGCTGCTCCAGTTAATCCTAAAACTAACTGGTTTTGCATCATCGGAAGGTTTTCTGTCCATTCTTTAAAACTATGGATTTGTTTTTTACTAATTCCTAACGGTAACATATCTTTTCCTTTCTTTTGATATAGGCACTAAAAAGGTTGAAACTTTCGCTCCAGCCTTTTCTCAAATTTATTTAATTATAACGATTCATCGTTTGAATAAAGTTATCGCCTTTTATCCAATCTCTTAACGCTTCTACACTTTTATCCACAGAAGCTAAAATTTCTTCTTGTTCTTCTTTTTCAAAATTAGCTAATACATGATTAACTACACTTCTACCTGGAGCAGGTCGTCCTACCCCAATTTTAATACGGTTAAATTGGTCACTTCCTAAGCAACTAATAATACTCTTAATGCCATTATGTCCGCCGGCACTGCCTTTTTGACGTAACCTAATTTTTCCGACTGGAAGATCCATATCATCATAAAGTACCACAATATCTTCAATTCCAATTTTAAAATAATTCATTAATGGACGAACCGCCTGACCAGATAAATTCATATACGTCAATGGCTTCATTAATATTACTTTTTCTCCATCAATATGCGTTTGAGTAAAGGTTGCATCAAATAATGCTTGATTAAATTCTAAATTTTCTTGATAGGCAAATTCGTCAACGGTAATAAACCCAATATTATGACGAGTTCCTTTATATTTCGCACCTGGATTTCCTAATCCAATAATTAATTTCATACGTTCACACCCATTTCTCTGTTGAGTCCTTTCTAGTATATCACAAACTGTTCAAAAATCGAAAAATTAATAAACTAATGGACCTGTGATAAGTTCTTCACATATATTTTTTTATATTTTCTACTTTTTTGAAAGTGTGAAAATTAGCGTTTGACCGAAAATGAAAGGATATGAAAGCGAAAACATCAACATTTGAAAAAAGTGCATTTTTTCAAAACTTTAGATTAAGTATCACAAATCAAATCGTGCTATACTATGGATAGTTATTCCACGAAGGAATAAGGAGGTAATACAATGGAAAAAACAATTAAATCTAGTAACAAAGTGATTTTAGTCGGAGACGGTGCTGTAGGTTCTAGTTATGCATACGCACTTGTACTTCAAGGAATTGCTGAAGAACTTGGAATTATTGATATTGCAAAAGAAAAAACAGAAGGAGATGCTTTAGACTTATCACACGCTCTAGCATTTAATTCTCCAAAAAAAATCTATGCAGCAAGCTATGAAGACTGCCATGATGCGGATGTTATTTGTATTACAGCAGGTGCTGCTCAAAAACCAGGTGAAACTCGTATTGACTTAGTACACAAAAACTTAAAAATCTTAAAAGGAATTATTGATCCTATTATGGCTAGTGGATTTGATGGAATTTTCCTAGTTGCATCAAACCCTGTAGACATTTTAACTTACGCTACTTGGAAATTTTCTGGATTACCAAAAAATCGAGTAATTGGTTCAGGTACAGCCTTAGATAGCGCTCGTTTCCGTCAAGCAATTGCCGAATTAATCGACGTTGATGCTCGTAACGTTCACGGATATATCCTTGGAGAACATGGGGACACTGAATTCCCAGTATGGTCACATGCTAATGTCGGTGGATTACAAATTTATGAATGGGTTCGCCAAAATCCAAATACTGATGAAGAAAAATTAGTAGAAGTATTCTTCCAAGTAAGAGATGCTGCTTATGAAATTATTGCCAAAAAAGGTGCTACTTACTATGGTATCGGAGCTACTTTAGCAAGAATTACAAAAGCAATTTTAAATAACGAAAGAGCTATCTTCCCATTATCTGTTTATCTTGAAGGACAATATGGACAAGATGATGTTTATATCGGAGCTCCAGCTGTTATTGGGCGAGATGGTATTCGTCAAATTATCGAAATCCCACTCGCAGACTCTGAACAAGAAAAAATGGACTTATCAGCATCTGCTTTAAAACAAGTCATTCACGACGCATTTGAACGTTTAGAAAACGAATAATTATTAAAAATACTAAAAAGCACAAAATCGATGGTAAGCGCCAGTGATTTTGTGCTTTTATTTTTTACGTAAAAATTTTTCATTCTCCATCATCCAATTTTTGAGTCCGTAAATATGTGGCAATAAGCTCTTCCCTAAAGGAGTTAATCCATAATACGTCTTTTGTCCTGTAGAGGATTCTCCTTTTTTATAAACAATATGAATTTCTATTAAATCATTTAACGTTTGCGATAACATCTTTCTTGAAACTATTCCAATTTCACGCTCTAATTGTGCGAAATACATTTCCTCTTCAACTAATGTTAATACAATAAATATGCTCCATTTCCCAAGTAACGGTAACGCTAACTCTCGTAAACATCTGTCTTTTTCCATAGGCACCTCAAAGTAACTTCTTTTCTAACAAACTTAATCTGATTATTATTATACCCATAACTAGATATGATTGCTATAAAGGAGTGTTTCGATGTTTTTTAAAACTTTTGAATTCGAATTTGAAACAAGACGATTAATGTGGTATTGCCCCTATGGCGGAAGTGATTTTGCAGAAGTTCAATCGACTAGAGAAAAGATAAAAGAAAAAAATTATGAATCCTGGTATGCAGAATGGTATAAAATCGGTACTAAATTAACACAAAAAAACTTTAACAGTTCTATTTCTAAAGGGAAAGCCTATTTAAGAGCTAGTCGATATTTTCAAGCAGCTGAATTTTTCTTATCTCCAAAAGACAACAGAAAACTAGACTGCTATAAACTTTCCGTTGATTATTTTTATAAAGGACTTGAATTATTATCGATTCCTTATGAACTGAAGGAAGTACCGTTTGAAGATTATTCCTTACGAACATTATTTTTTAAAACGAATCAAACACCTAAAGGAACCTTATTCATTTGTGGTGGATTCGATGCATTATTAGAAGAACTTTATTTTACGAATGTAAGAGCAGCTTTAGAGGAAGGGTATCATGTCATTTTATTTGAAGGGCCTGGACAATCTCGGGCGATTCGAACGTATCAAAAAAACTTTACCCCACGTTGGGATTTAGTTGTAAAAGCTATCCTTCAGTCTTACCAAGAAGAAATTATCTTACCAAAAATTGGAATCGGACTATCCTTAGGTGGATTATTAATCGCAAGAGCTTCCGCATTAAATGAGCATTTATTCGATAAAGTTGTTTTATATAATTATTTTCCAAATATGTTGGATTCCTTTAAAACAAATATTCCTAAAATCCTTCATCCATATTTAAAAAGCCAATTTTCACCCCTTTTTAGAAAAAATAATTGAAGGATATATTGCTCATGTACCTTTTTTAAATTGGCAAATTGAACATGCAAAATGGGTTTTCGGATGCGATTCTCTCAACCAACTCATTACTCGATGCCGAGATTTTTCAGAACTTCCAGTCAAAAATCCAGTTCTTCTTTGCGTTGCAAAAAATGATAACTATTATCCTTCTGAATTAGCAACACAATATTTTGAACAATTAGACGTTCCGAATAAAAAGATGAAAATTTTCGACAAAGAAAATGACTACAGTGATCTTCATTGCCAAAACGGTGCTGCCTTTGATACAAATGATGTTATTTTTGATTGGCTTTCGGAAGGTTGATGTATCTAAAATATATTAAAGTCAAGTTTACGATAAAAAATAATCTGCAAGCAATTTGACACAAGTGTTACACTTGTGCTAATATACGTTCGAGGTGAACAAATGGCAACTGATAAAAATCGAATTATGATTAGCTTGGATGATAAAAATCTCGAAAAACTTGAAAATTTAATAGAGGATGCTAGAGATAGAAGAGGAATGCGATTAACCAAGTCTCAAATCATCGAATTACTTCTTAATACCGTCGATTATTTCGATGATATTATGGGAGCTATTTATTCAAAAAAATAATAGCAGTTTTGTTATTATTTTTTTATCTCAAGGTGTAACACTAGTGAAAAGAAGGTGATAAAATGGTTGTTTATATACGAGAAAGCAAAGTACCAAATGAAGTTTCCATAAATAAATATAATGCTCAAGTAGGAGCACATTTACTAGGTGAAGAAGTTGTTTTATACCACTCCTTCAATGAAATTCAACAATTAACAAGCGAGGACTTAGTGGTAGATTACATAACAGAAACTAGGTCTCTATTAAACATGATGAATCTAACCATTCCTATTCTGGATTATCCTAAAGAACTTGAAAAATTTTATGGTCGAAAAATATATGAAGGAATTCTAGGAGAAATTGTCAATGACCCTAACAATTGGGGGAAATTTATTAAACCGAAAGCAGGCTCAAAAGTGTTCACAGGAAGAGTGGTTAATAGTACCCGTGATTTAGTAGGAATTGGTCTACCTTTTGATTATCCAATTTGGATTAGTGAAGTTGTAGAATTTGTAGCTGAGTGGCGATGCTTTATTTTAAATGGCAGCGTTCTAGATGTTCGATTTTATACAGGTGATTACCATGCACAGTTTGATGCAACTGTTATTGATGAAGCCATAGCTTGCTGGAAAGATTCACCCACAGCTTATGGGCTAGATATAGGTGTAACTCATGACGGTAAAACACTTATTGTTGAAGTGAATGATGGATATTCATTAGGCAATTACGGTCTCTCTCCTTTAAAAGCCATTAAATTTTATAAAGGTAGATGGCAAGAAATGGTTAAACCCTATTTTGATCAAAATGAAGTCTTTGAAATTCCAAAAACTGACCTTTAGAACTACGATTTTTATGGTAAAATAAAAATACATTTTATAAAGGAGATTTCAAATGATTAAACTAATTGCCATCGATATGGATGGAACGCTGTTAAATTCTAACAAACAATTATTAGAAGAAACAAAACAATATTTTAAAGAATTCCATCACAAAGATACTGATACATTATTAGTTCTATGTACAGGCAGACCAGAAACGGGAATTCGCCCTTACTTAAAAGACTTAGGTTATCTTGAAGAAAACCATTATATTATTAGCCAAAATGGTGCTAATATTTACGAAAGCCAAACAGGAAATCGCATCATGGATGCATTCGTAGATTCATCTGCTATTCAAAAATGGATTCATCTTGGGAAAGAACATAATCTTAGCGTTATAGGAGGGGGAGTTGATTACTACTACTCCTTTGACCAAGAAACAACAGAATGGATGGAATTTGATGTAAAACTTGTCAATGGACAAATCAAACGCATTACGATGGAAGAATCTCTAACAACAAATTTTTATAAAATTTTACTACTTGGAGATGAAGAACAATTAAACGAATTTGAAACAGTCATTCCAGATGCTTGGAGAGAAGAATTCTATGTTGTTCGTAGCCAAAAATATTTAATCGAAGTACTAAAAAAAGGCGTTAATAAAGCATACGGACTAGAAAAATTAGCACAAAGACTCAACATCAACCGAAACGAAATTGCCGCAATCGGAGATGCCGCAAATGACATCGAAATGCTTCAATACGCAGGATTACCAATCGCAATGGGAAATGCTACAGAAGAAGTAAAAGATTTAAGTAAAATGGTAACAGACACAAACGAAAATAATGGTGTTATTAAAGCTATCGAACGAGTGATTAATGAGAAATTGTAGAATTAGCGCAGAAAATGTCCTAATACTACAATTCTTAGACGTCTTTTGTCATTTTCTTTACTAAAATAAAAAATCAGCTGAGCAACTCTCCTGAGTTCTTCAGCTGATTTTTATTTATTATAGTAGATAATTTTATTATTTATTGTTTATCAGTTTATCAAAATGGCTAGTATAGTGCAATTTTAATTTGTCCTCTCCTAAAATATCAAGTACTTGTATAGCCTGTCTCATTTTTTCAATTCCACTAGTTGATTGGCAACGTTTAAATTCAAAATAACCAGTTGCATAGAGAAAAACGGTCTGTTCATAAAAGTTTAATTCGTTGTCTAACAGTACTTTTATCTCATCAATTAAATAGAAGCAATTAGTAAATTCTTCCATATCTATACTAAGGATTAAACAATTGATAGCGAGCTGAGTGACAATTTGTTTATTGGTCTTATTCAATGAAGAGTCTATGTAATTGTTTAACATTTCTTTCGTTAATAGAAAGTAGGAGTTGTAGTTAATTGTCCGTACACAGTTACCTAATAAAATGATTTCATAGTATCCCCATTTTTCAACTTTAAAGAGATAATCTGTTAGTCGAAGCAATTCATCATCTGATGGAATAATACTTGAATCCATTGTGTGTAAAATAGACTTTACCATTGTTTTTTCAAAAGAATCTAAAGTGTAATTTGAGGAATCCGAAAGTAGCGATTTTATATTACTGATGTTTTGTGATGAATATTGTTTACGGATGTACTGTACTAAATTGGCAAACGATTCCGTTTGGGTATAGTCCTGATCATGTAAAATAAGAAACTCATCTAACGTGATGTGTAATTTATCTAAAATATTGATTAGGCGTATACATGATATTTCAGATTCCCCACGTTCAAATCTAGATATTTGTGATTTTGAAAGATGCTCGTCAGCTAGAGAGCATAGACTGATTTGTTTGCCGTTACGAACTTTTCTAAGTGTGATGCCAAGTTTTAATTTCATAATTTTTCCCATTTCCCCAACAAAAATATGACTTAGTTTTATTTATTGTATAATAAATAAATAATTATTGCCACAGCCAGATCATACATACATATAGACGTTGATTTAAAACTTTTTAATCCATTTATTATTACAATGAATGGATCTAGCGTATTGTATAAATACATAAAAAATGATTTAACTAGATTCAATGATGAGTTATCAAAATTAGTAGAATCATAAAAAAAATTTATTTGATGGAGAAATTAGAATGTTTAGTGTGAGAAAAATTGGGAGTTTTATACTAGCCTTTGTTCTTTTAATAATTGGCTCTATTTTAGAAGGGGTAGTTCCTAAGGAAATTGGACGCGGAATTGATTCAATTCAGTCTGGTGTATCAGTGAATAGTACATTTAGTGGTATTTTATTGCTAATTTTAATGGCTTTTATTTGTAGTAGAATAGGCTTAATTGGAATAAAATTACTTACTATATCGGCTGTAGGTGCTTTGAGAACTTATTTATATTCTTTTTGGAATTATAAGAACTATAAAAAAATTGATGATATTAAAAAAGGTGAATTTACACAAATTATTAATGATGATTTACAAAATATTGAAAATTTCACAATTGAGTCATTTGTAGAAATATTAGTCACGATCATTGGATTTGTAATTGCAGCGATAAATATTTACTTAATTTCTCCAATATTATTTTTGACCTTATCCATATTGTATTCAATATATTTCTTACCATTTAGTAAACTCGTGAAGAAACAAAAAATGTTACAAATTGAACAGAGAGAAAAAAAGAAAAATTTAAAAGTTTTTACACAAGAATATATAACCAATAAAGAGAAATCATATTTTCTTTATTCTGGCAATTATATACAAAAACAAGTTTATTCTCTATCAGATAAAATCAATGAGTTAACTGTTAATATTAATTTATCAACTAATCAAACTAAGTTATTACCTAGAACCATTGATTCTATTGGACCAGGACTTGTTATAATTTTAGGAGGTATGAAAGTTATCTCTGGGGAAAATTCAATTGGTGAATTAGTATCAGTCATAACTTACTTAAGTTATTTTAGTTCTCCTTTTAAATATACCATGGCTTTTATTTCATCTATTCAAGAAATTTTAATATCATATTCTAAAGTATATAATTTGATAAAGCGACTAAAAGAGGAAGTCAACCAAGAAAAAACACCAAAAATTTATCAGATAATTAATATATTAAACAATAATGTACCTGGATACTTTCTTATAAGGGGGAAAAATGGTGTGGGAAAATCAACGCTTTGTAAAGAATTATATTTTAATGATTCATATTTAAAAAAAGAATATAAAATGTTTGTTCCACAAGACTTTACATTTATAAAAGGTACTGTTGAAGAAAATTTAATGAGAGACAATCTATCTAAATTTTCTAAGTTATTAGATATTATTCCAGAATTAAATACAAATTTAAGTGAAGAAAACGACTTATCAACGGGACAAAAAGCAATTATCAATCTTATTCGTCAAACCAATTTTGAGGCGCAAGTTATAATAATTGATGAGTTAGGTGCTAATGTTGACGAAAATGTCAGAAGACGCATTGAAGAATTTTTCCTTGAATATTTTTCTGATAGATACATTTTTGAGGTTACTCATTTAGAAAAAGGGATAATACCATCAAGAACAATAACAGACATCATAGAGGTTTAGTATGAAAAAAATATCGAAGATTTTATTGAAAAGTAATATATTTAAGCTATTATTCATTTCATTGATTGTCTTACTAAGATCAATAGTGTTATTATTTCCAGCAATACTTATAAAATATGCAATAAATTATAGTATTCCTAAGTTTGATGTATTTTCATTATTTTTCTTAGGGGGAATAGTTGCTATTATTCCTTTTTTTACCAATTATTTAATATCTTTAGACCTGAAAATTTCAAGTTTTATATTGGATAATAGTTTAAGTCTTATAGATAGACTTGTAAATAAATCATTGACTACGCCAAAAAATGACAGTGCATATTTATACTATATTTCGAAAGGTGTAAATGAAATTAGTTATTTTTTTTATCGAGATATTGGCAGCTTATTGTGGTGTCTTGCTACTATTGGGTTAGGAATGATTTACATATTGATAGAGAATATAATAATTTGTTTAGTTATAGTTATAATATTTCTTAGCGTATATTTTTTACTTAGTATATTTTACAAAAAATTGATAGTAGTTGAAGATATGAGAATAAATAAAATGATTCATTTACAATCAATTTCCCAGAACCTGGATGATTTAGGTATAAAATCATTTTATAATGAGAAATTAAATTATAAATTTATGCATGAAATAAATAAAGTTAATGATGAGATAATTGCTTTATCTAGGAAAAGAAATATATTGGAGCAATTAATAACCTCAGTTATTAAATTTGTCAACAGTTCTATGGTTGTAATTATTGTTTGTTTGGGATCATACCTTATTGGCAGAGGAAGCATTGGTAGTATAGTTTCTATTTATCAAATAAGCATCTGGATGATACCAGCAATGACACTCTTGATTCAACTGTCTATAAAATTTAGTAGTATTAATATCAAAGTCGATACACTCGAAGAACTAGTAAATGTAAAAAATAGAAAACAAAATCATAAACAATCACTTTTAGAGAAAAAAGACTATTTTGAAATAATAAGTGGTTCTTATGGTAATGCTAAGCTGGATAAAAATATAATATTAGAAAAAGGGAAAATATATCTATTCACAGGTGCAGTAGGAATTGGAAAAAGTTCGTTTCTATCTAACTTCGTAAGGCAGCAGGAAGGTTATTTTAATAATATTTGGTATAGCCAAACAACCCCAATTATTTTTTCCGATACAATTATAAATAATATACGATTAAATCAGAATATTTCAGATCAAAAAATAATAGAATTATTGAAAATCCATAATTTCCCTAAAACAATTTGTGATCGTTTTTATGAAGAGGTAAATTTTAATACTCTTTCTGGTGGTGAAAGACAACTAATTGAATTTGCAAGACTGTTAATCAGGGCTGTAGAATTTGACATATTAATTTTTGATGAGTCCTTTAGTGCAATAGATCCCGTTACATTCAGTAAAATTTGGAAAGTTTTTATAAATAACTTTTCTGATAAAACCATTATTGTCGTTTCTCATAAAAAATTAGAGGGTATAGTTTTTGATTTTGAAGTTAAATTTAGTGATTATTTTGAGGTAAGAAAAGATGAAAAAAATATTTTTTAATATAGAAAAATGAAGTCTTCTTTTCTTACGCTCCCATGTCATTCCCAAGAAAAGAAAAAAGACTTCTCAATTGTAGTATGGGCACTAGAAGCCAATCGGCTTCTAGCGCAGAAAAATTTGAGACCTAGGCTCAAATTTTAGCAATGAGACTCGCATTTGCGAGGCTGCTTGCGTCCTAATACTACAATAAAGTGAAGTCTTTTTTCCTATTCGTCCTCAACCGTGAAAATCGAAGCAAACTCGTCATTTTCTTCTGGTTCATTTTCTTGCGACTTAGGCTCTAAAAAATAACATTCCTCAATAATTACCTCTGTCACATAAACATCCTGCTGATCACGATTCTTATAATGTCTCGAATGAATACGACCCTCAATTCCTAAACGATCGCCCTTCTTCACAAAACGTTGAATCCGATCCGCCATCTTCCCAAAAGCAATCACCTGAATAAAATCCGTCTGCTTATCCCCATCATTCTGCCTATAAATACTCTGCACTGCCAAAGTATTTCGACAAACAGAATTTCCCTTCTCAGATTGATGAACAGCGACGTCCTTAATCAGACGACCAATTAATGAAACATGATTCATTTTTCCGTACCTCCATTGAATAATTAAAGAACAAATTGTCCTTCACTCTATAAGTACGAAAAAAATCTCAAAAAATATTTTTTTACGAAATATTTTTTCTTAAATTTTCGGCAAATTCAGATATTTTTCTCAAACGATGGTTTACCCCCGATTTCGAAATCGAACCAGATGGAATAATCTCCCCTAAGTCCTTCAAACTAATATCCGGATTTTCTTTTCTCACTTGCGCTAATTCAAATAATTTTACTGGTAATGCCTCTAAACCAATTTTCTCCTCAATGAATAAAATATCTTCCATTTGACGAGAAGCTGCTGTAACGACTTTATTAATATTGGCATTTTCACAGTTCACTAAACGATTCACCGAGTTTCTCATATCTCGTACAATACGAATGTCCTCAAATTTCATCATTGCATTTGCTGCACCAATGAGTGCAAGAAAATCGGCAATTTTTTCTGCTTCTTTTAAATAAGTAATAAATCCATTTCTTCTCTCAATCATTCTGGCATTGAGACCAAAAGCATTCATCATGTCACAAATGTCTTCATTATGTTCTTCATAGTTAGAATAAATTTCTAAATGATAGCGACTCGTTTCAGGATTATTAACGGACCCCCCAGCTAGGAATGCACCTCTTAAATAAGAACGCATTTTCTCTTCATTATCACGAATCTCTAGTGGAATATGTGTAATTAATTCCAAGTTTTCCATAATACCTAAATCACTTAAAATTTCCTTAGTTCCTTGTTTTAACCGTACAATATATACATTATTTTTCTTCAATTTCATTTTACGGCGAACAAGTAATTCACTCTCAATCTGATAATGTTGTTTTAATAATACGAAAATACGCCTCGCAATCGCTGCATTTTCTGTTTGAATATTTAATACAAACTGACGATTAAATAAACTTAACGATCCATTCATACGAATGAGTGCTGCTAATTCCGCTTTTGCATGTTCAATATGGACTTCTAATTGCGTTAATTCTTTTTTTGTTTCCGATGCAAATGACATAATAGCCTCCTTTCCCTATACAATAGGAGTGGGAAAGAACAATTGCTCTTCCCCACTTCTTTTTCATTAATCATGTTTAACACTTCGTAATAAAGTAAATAATTCATCAATGACTTTTTGCCCATCATGATAGACACCATTTTCTCTTAATTTAAGAAAATCTGTCGAAATCACTCGGCAACCTTGGTCACGTAATCCTTGGAAATCATATTTTACTTGATATAAATATTCTTCATGCTTCTGTTGATTTAAATATTCATCTGGAACAGACTCCGTATTCACTAATACCGTATCAATAAATCGTTCCCCTAAATGCTCATGTAAGACACGAACATGGTCACTATCTGCAAAATGTTCTGTTTCTCCTAATTGTGTCATAATATTACAAATATACACAACTTCTGCTTTTGTTTCGCAAACAGCTCGTCCAATATCTTCAATCATTAAGTTTGGCAAAATACTTGTATATAAACTTCCCGGTCCAATAACGACCATATCTGCTTCCATAATCGCTTCAACAACTTCTCTCGAAGCAATTGGTTTACGGTTTTCATCGTAAGTATGAACACTTACATGCTTAATCTTTTTACGATGTTTCGCTAATTGAGACTCTCCATCTACAATCGTTCCATCTTCAAATTCTGCTCTTAACAATAATGGTTCTTCTGCAGCAGGATAAACATGCCCTTCAATACTCATCATTCTAGAAAGCAGACGAATCGCATCAAAAATATTATTTCCATGCATTTCTGTTAAAGCAGCAATAATTAAATTTCCAATCGCATGACCTGCAAAAAATTGATCATCCGACTTAAAACGATATTGGAAAATATCTTTTTGCAAGGAATTCATTGGAGATAATGCACATAAGCAGTTACGAATATCTCCTGGAGGTACAACGTTAATATAGTCTCGAATAACTCCAGAACTTCCTCCATCATCGGCAACCGTTACAATGGCCGTTACTTCAGCATCTTGTTTTCTTAAATTTCTTAATAAAACAGGTAATCCCGTTCCTCCACCAATGACGGTAATTTTAGGACCTTTCTTTCGTTTCTTTTCTTGAGGCTCTACTTCAAAAATCACGAACGACCATTCCCTTCTTTACGTTTATCTTTATCTCGGTGAGAAATCGTTACATGATAAGAGTCAGACATTAATTCTCTTCCTGTACGTTCTGTTAATGCAACGGAACGGTGTTGTCCACCTGTACATCCAATCGCAATCGTTACACTTGATTTACCTTCTTTTTTATAACCAGGAATAACAAAATCTAGTAATTCCATAAATTTATGATAGAAAGTTTTTGTTTCAGGTTGACTCATGACATAATCATAAACGGCATGGTCTTGCCCTGTTAATGGTCGTAATTCCTCAATATAGTGAGGATTTGGTAAGAAACGAACATCCATTACGATATCCGCATCAATTGGAAGTCCGTATTTAAATCCAAATGATACAACTTGAATCGTAAAAATATCAGTATCTCCATTTGAGAAAGTATGCATAATTTCCTCACGTAATTTTCTTGGAGAAAGCGTTGTTGTATCAATGACTTTTTGAGCACGAACTTTAATATCTTGTAATAATCGACGTTCTGCAATAATTCCATCATACACACGACCATCACCAGCTAATGGATGAGTACGACGAGTTTCTTTATAACGAGAAACTAATGCATCATCACTCGCTTCTAAAAATAAAATTTTTGTAGTAATAAACGAAGTATTATCTAATCCACTAATCGATGTCATAATTTCATCGAAAAATGCTCTTGAACGTAAGTCGATAACTAATGCAATTTTTGTAATTTTTCCAGATTCTTTTACTAATTCCCAAAATTTTGGTAATAAACTTGGTGGCATATTGTCAACGCAAAAATAGCCCATATCCTCAAAGCTTTGCATTGCTACTGTTTTTCCAGCACCACTCATTCCTGTAATGACCACTAATTCTAATTGATCCGCCATGTGTCATTCACCTCTCCTATTTCGTTCTCTCTATCATAACATATCCGGGCGTTCCATGGGAAATTTTAAACGCTTTTCTCTCCTTTTAAGCCCTTGTATCTAACTTATCTTGCTGTAATAAAATTTTTAAAGTTGTTCCTTCTCCAACAACTGATTCTACTGATAAATCTAATCCTAAATTTTTCGCAATTTCATTGGATAAGTATAGACCTAATCCTGAAGAATGATAATTCATTCTCCCATTAAACCCACTAAATCCTCGTTCAAAAATTCGTTGTTGGTCAGATTCTGCAATTCCGATTCCTGTATCTTGAATACATAAATAAGGTCCATCTAAATAAATCGAAATTTGCCCACCTTTATCAGTATACTTAATGGAATTTAATAAAATTTGTTCTACAATAACACTAAACCATTTTGCATCTGTCACTATCACTTGCTTAATAGCATCATAAGATAAACGAAGATTTTTATAAATAAAGAACGTTGCAAACTTCTTCAAAATTTGACGAATCATACTGTCCAAAGAATGTTCTCTTAACACTAAATCTTGATGAAAAGTCTCCATTCTCACGTAATGCAGGACAAAATCTGTATACGTCGTAATTTTAATTAACTCTTGTTCTAATGGACTCTTTTCCGGAAGAGTTGGTAAAGCTTGAATTAATAATTGACTCGAAGCAATGCTTGTCTTAATTTGATGAATCCACATGGTATAGTAATCTAATTGCTCTTTATAAGCTTCTCTTTGTTGAAATTCAGCTTGTGCTAGTTGAGTCGCATAATCCTCTAAAGTCTCTATTAAAAATTGTTCAGACGTTGTCCACACTTTTTCACTTTGAAGCAATTCTTTCCAATTGGGATTTTCCTTTATTTTTTTATACTGAAGGAAATCATTTATACACCAACTGGCTAAAAATACGCCTGAAAAAAATAGCACTAGCAATATTAAATACGACATCCATTCCAATGCATTAAAAGCAAATCCAAAAATTAGCCATAATGAAAGAATAAAAGCAATATAAACTAAAAAATGCTTATGACTGAATAGCCACTGTTTAATGAACTGTCTCTTTTCTTTACTCATTGGAATCCACCAACCCATAACCGATTCCTTTTTTAGTCGTAATAAAATTCACTAGGCCACATTCTTCTAATTTTTTCCGAAGACGGGCAACATTAACGGTTAAAGTATTATCATCAATGAAGAAATCACTATTCCATAATTCTTTCATCAATTCATCTCGACTGACATAACTCCCCACTCTTTCAAATAGCACACGTAAAATTTGAAATTCATTTTTTGTCAAATCAATTACTTGTTGTTTATAAGTAAATTGAGTCGTTTTTAAATGTAGCGTCGTACCCTTATATTCAATCCAGTCTTGAGTTCCGACAAATTCATATGCACGGCGGAAAAGCCCCTGGATTTTTGCCACTAATATCGGCATTTCAAAAGGTTTTGTAATATAGTCATCTGCTCCCATATTAATCGACATGACAATATCCATCGGTTGTTGGTGAGAAGATAAAAATAAAATCGGTACATTCGAAATTTTACGAATTTCTTGGCACCAATAATATCCATTAAAAAATGGAAGAGTAATATCTAATATCACTAACTGAGGATTCACTTTTACAAAATCATCCATTACTTTATTAAAATCTGTTACACATTCTACTTGATAATTCCATTTACTTAATTCCTGAGCTACAGCATCACGAATAATTGGTTCATCTTCCACAATCATCACCGTATGCATCCATTTCACCTCAATTTCTAAACATTCCTATACACCTTGATTGTATCACGGAATAAATAAGAAAAAAACACCTTCCTTTAGTAACTAGGACATAAAGGAAAATGTTTTTTCATCATTGTTTTAAAAAATTATTTTGTAATTGTCTTGAAGTTTTGGTTCGTTGTCGCTTCTAATACAGGATGTTTTTTCATATAATCGGCAATTAATTCTGTCATATCAATTTGAACTTCACGTACAATTTTTTCTGGTTTAAACATAGCGTAATTTCCGCCACCTACTGCACGATATTGGTTTGTTACAACTTCTAATTCATCCGTATCTTTAACAGGAGCTCCATGATAGTCTAATCTCGTCACTCGTTCACCAAATGGTTTTGTAAAATCAAGCGTATACTCAATACCTTCATACATATCATAATTATAATACTGTGGTTTTGGTTCGATATATTTTGGATTAAATTGAACTTCTCCGTCTTTTACAATAAAGTAAGTCGCCACTCTTTCTAATGCTAAACGTAAATCTTCTCCGGAAATTTTTAGCACTGCTAAAGTATTTGGATAAATGTAGTTTGTAATCACATCACGCATTGCAATTTTAGAACCAAAGCCTCGTCCTTCATTATTGAACAAAGCTGTTCCTGAAATATCTGCACCCGTTGCTTCCATTTGAACTTTATTAATAAATTCAATATAAGGATGCTCCACTAATCTTGCTTGTTGAGGATCTGTAATTGTCATATCTCCAACAACAGTTCCAACTGGTGTATCTAACCAATTTTCTACATCAGCTTGTAATTTTTCAAACATTTCTAATACTTTAGGATCTGCTTTAACTCCTGCTGTTTCATGTAATTTCGCTTGACTATTAACGACGACATAACGGTCGCCTTCTTTTTCAACTTGTAAACTAATTTCACCTACATAAGCTCCACGGTATCCTGGTTGAATCACTGGAACTCCATTTACTTTTGTTGCAATCACACGGTGTTGGTGTCCTGTTACAAGAGCATCAATTCCAGGTACTTTAGTCGCAATCGCATACCCTTCATTTTCTCCTGTTAATAACTCCGTTGGTTCACCAGTTTCTAAATCTGACTCAAAACCACCATGATATGTAACCACTACGATATCTGCTTTTTCACGCATTTCTGGTACATATTTTTGTGCAGTTTCTAAAGCACTAACAAAAGTTAAATCTTTAACCGTTGCAGGTTGTTCCCATTTTGGAATATATGGAGTTGTCAATCCTAAGACAGCAATTTTAACGCCTTCTTTTTCGATAATACGATACGGTTCTCCAAATACTTGCTCTCCTGTTTTAGAAAGAATGTTCGCACAAATAATTGGATGGTTGTATGATTCAATGGCTTCACGTAAATAATCTAATCCATAATTAAATTCATGGTTCCCTAAAATCCCTAAATCATATTCTAAATAGTTTAAAACTTTTGTTAAGTCATTCGCTACATGATGACCTTGTTTACGTACGTAATAACTTAATGGAGAACCTTGAATGAAATCCCCATTTTCAATTTGAATAACAGGGCCTTTTGCTTCAGCTTTAATTTTTTTAATAATTGTTGCAGCTTTAGCCGTACTAAATCCTAAATCTAAATTTCTTTCAGCATAATTTGTCGGTAATACATATCCATGCATATCACTTGTTTCAATAATTTTGATTTCCATTATATCCCTCATTTCCTTCTTTAGTCACAGTCCATTGTATCATATAAGCCATAAAATATATAGATTTCTATCATAAAACAAAAAAAGACTTCCCCTAGCAGTATTAGTACTAGAAGCCAGAGTGGCTTCTAGTACATGAAACTTCGAGACCCTAGGCTCGAAGTTTAGCCATGAGACCGAAGGTCTGCTGGCGTCCTAATACTACTATTAAGGAAGTCTAATTAGAAATTATTGGTTCCAAACAGATTGGAATTCAGCTTTAGAAGCTTCTAACACTTTATCAACGCTTGAACCATTTACATCACTGTAAACTTTTTCTTGAATCTTAGTGATTTCTGCATATGCAGAGTCAGCATTTTCAATTACAGGAATTGAGAATAATTCTTTTTTACCTTCAGCGATTGCTGCTGGAACTTTAGAATTAGAGTTTTTGTATTCAGCACTTTCTAACACTTTAGAAACTACTGGAATATAACCTGTAGCTTGTGCCCAAGTTAATTGAGACTCAGGAGAAGCTAAGAATTTTAAGAATAAGTAAGCTGCAGTACGTTGTTCTTCAGAAGCACTTTGGAACATGTAAATATCAGTACCTTGTTGGATGTTAACTTTCTCAGGACGAGGAGCTACACCATACTCATATCCAGCTTCTTTAGCACCTTTAGCTACGAATGATTCACCCGCAGTTGAACCTACATACATTGCAATTTGTTTGTTAGCAAATGGTCCTGATAAATATTTATCTGAACCAGCTGTACGGAAGTAACCTTCTTTAATACCATCAGCATAGTAAGAAACTACTTCTTTTGATTCTTTACCAGTAATGTCTAATTCTTTGTTGAATTGAACACCTTTGTTCACAATACCAGTTGCATAGTAGTTGTTTAATGAGTCAAAACCAGCACCTACAACTTGGTGATTTGATTTTTCATAAATTGTTTTAGCTGCTTCTTTTAATTCATCTAAAGTAGTTGGTACTTTAACACCATACTCTTTTAATAAGTCAGCATTGTAGAATAATACTTCTGTTGATTTGTTAAATGGAATACCATATTGTACACCATTGATTTGAGCACCTTTTAATAATTCTGAACGAATAGCAGCATCATCTTTAATACCAATTGTTGAGTTTTCTAAGTAAGGTTTTAAATCAACTAATTGATCTTGATCTGCAGCATTCCATAACCATCCTGGGTATGCTTGAGTAATTGTTGGTAAATCTTTAGGTGAAGTTAATGTAGAGTTAATTTTAGCTTGTAAATCTTTATATGAAGATTGGTTTTGCAACTCAATTTTCACATTAGGGTTTTTAGCCATAAACTCCTCAGTTAATTTCGTTAGAGTTTCCTCTAATTTACCATTTAAGGCATGCCAGAAAGTAATTTTTGTTTCCTCTTTTACTTCTGTTTGAATGTCTGTTTTAGTTTCTTTTTGTGAGTTTGATGCACCATTGCCGCAAGCTCCTAAAACTAAAACTGATGTTGTCGCAAGTGTCGCTTTTACTAAAGATTTGAATTTCATAATTGTTCTCCTTTTTCTTTTATAGTTTTACAACACAATTTTTTCACCACGATGTGGCAATATTCTTTCACCATACGGATTCTCCAGTAATTCTGGTTTCAAGGTATGGATATGAACCAAAAGTTGGGGTTCGATCATTGCAATAATACGGTCTAAATCCGCAGGTTTTGCATGACCAGAACAAGCGATTTTCACAAATTCGATGTGATGTTTCGCTAGTAAATCTAGAAACACTTGATAATTTGGATCAAAGTCACCTAATGGTTGAGCATCACAGTGAAGGTATAGTGTTCCTTCTTGTAGTTTATCAAAATTATCCACTACTTGCCAGAAATACTCCCCTTGATCGTCTATTAGTGTTTGATAGGAAACTTCTAAATCATGATTTAATTCTGGAATACGATTTGCTTCATTCGAATAATAGAAATGAGCATGAGTTCCAAATACTTCTTGTAGTAAAGCTGCCATATGAGCTTCTAATACTACAGTTCGTGGAGACTGCTCTACAATTTTTGCAAAACGTTCCACATTCGCTGGATAACCATTAAAAGCTATCGGACGATTTGGATTTTCTTGTTGGAATTGAACCACTTTTTCAATGACTTCTAATTCATTTGCTGGTTTAATTTCTTTTGGATCAACAGGTCTTTCCGGGAAACTAATCGTTACCCCTTCCATCATTAACATTTGAGTATGTTTTGCTTTTTTACAAAACTCAACTGTTGCTTCAGGAATATAACCATGTAATCTCAAATCACCTGTATAGGTAATGAAATGATCTGGAGTTCGAATTAATAAGGCACTAGCTCCATATGCATCATGGTCTACTGGAACAACTTCAACTGAAATATCTCCAACTGTAACAATTGCATTTGGTTCTAAACCAATCATTTCTCTCGTAAAAGGAGATTTTTCAAACGGTGTTGGTAATAAAAAATCTCCATTACGATTCAAACTATTTAAAATCATTTTTGTTTCTTTTAATGTATACAATGGAATAGCAGGATCTAAGTAATTAATCATTCTTGAATGATCTAAATGAGCATGTGATAAAAATACTGCTGTATTTTCATACTTACCCGTTTCTTCTCCATCGTACTCATATCCCAAACGTGGATCATAGACATGATTTAATTTTGGGATAATCCCATATTGAATCAGTGTTTGTAACTGTTCATCTGGCAAGTCTAATTCTGGACGAAACTCCGTTCCGAAGTCAAAGAAAATATGAGAATTTCCATAACTCACTTCGATAACCGTTCCTCCTATTGTTAGAATTCCGCTATGGAATGTAACAACGGTTTTATCCTTTGATACCATTCTTCGCAACCCCTCTAATAATTTCTTTTCTAAATACGAAATAGATAATCAAAATAGGAACTACTGTCAATGTTGCGGCAGCCATTTGTAATTGAACATCACTACCACTTTCAGTCGTGAAGGCTGATAACCCGTTGTTTAATAAACGGTAGTATTTAGTGTTTGTTGCAAGTAATGGCCATAGGAATGAATTCCAGCTCATAATAAATGTTAAAATTCCAACTGTTACAAGCGCTGGCTTACACATTGGCACTAAAATTCGACGAATATATTCTAAATCAGATGCACCATCAATTTTGGCTGCTTTGTAGAATGTACTTGGAATTCCACGAAGATAACCATTTAGATAGTAGATATAGAAAATACTAGTTAAAAATGGAAGGATTAAAGCTAAATAAGTATCTAATAATCCTAATTGTGCAATCGTTTGATAGTTTGTAAAGATAATTGATTCATAAGGAACCATTAATAATGAAACCATCACTAATGTCACAACTTTTTTATATTTAAATTCTAAACTTGTTAACGCAAATGCTGCTAATAATGAAGTAACGACTGTCGCAGCAGTTGTAAATAATGATACAAATAATGTATTGGCAAAGTAGCGTAAGAATGGCGCTCTTTGGAATACTTCAAAATAGTTTTGCCATTGTAATGATTTAGGAATTAATGTTGGTGGAATACTTGTTGCTTCCGCATAGGTCATTAGCCCTGTTAAAATCATATAAATAAATGGGAATACGGTAATGATTGATAAAATAACAATCAATGCTAATAATAAATAATTGATTACTTTTTTCATGATTAACCCTCCGCTCTTCTCAAGAATTTATTTTGGAAGAAAGTAGCAATCAGAATAATCACAAATAAGATTACAGTTGCTGCCATCGCAATCCCTGGACGACCTGCTACGTGGAACTTGTCGTAAATATAATACACGGCAGTTGTAGCACTATTGGCAACCCCAGCTGTTCCTCCAAATAATGCATATACTTGCGTATAAACTTTGAAGGCACCGATTAAGTTCACTGTAGATAAGAATGCAATTGTTGGTACTAATTGAGGGAATGTAATTCTCCAGAAGATTTCTTTTTCTGTAGCACCAAACATTTTTGCAATTTTAAAATGTTCTGGGTCAATATTTCTTAAACCTGCTAATAAGATAATAATATTAAAAGCAAGTCCTGTCCAAATACCAAAAATAATTAATGTTGGCATACTCATATTGACATTATCTAACCAGTTCACAGCAGGAATTCCTACTAAACCTAGTAAGAAGTTGATTAATCCGTAACTTCCATTAAAGAAATAACGGAACACAATCCCAATCGCAATTGTACTTGTAACATATGGCATGAAGAAAATTGTTTCAAACACACTCTTATGTTTTACCTTTTCAAAGATAATCCAAGCAATCACAACTGAAATACATAGTGCAACTGGTACTACTACAAATGCATATAAAGCTGTGTTCATTAATGCTTTATGAAACACTGGATCTGCTAAAACTTTTTGATAGTTTGATAAACCTGTATATTGAAGTTTTAACAATGAACCCTTTTGAAAACTCATCCAAAATGAACGAATTAACGGGTAAATATTAAATAATAAAATCACACCTAATGACGGAAGAAGGAATAACCACGCCTTTGGTTGATTCTCAGGATTATATTTTTTCATTAGTATACACGTTCTCCATTTTGATCGAATAAGAATAATTTATGTCTTAGAAGGTCAAATGAAAGTGTGTCTCCTTCTTCAATCTTATGTTCCACACTTACGATTGATTTAATATCTTGTTCTCCTAATGTAAAGTGTAAAATACGTTCACGACCGATTAATTCTACAGCCGTAACAGTTACTGTAAATAATCCATTTTCACTTGGAACTAAATCTTCAGGACGTAATCCTAAGTAGTAATGTCCATTTTCTAATTCTTTACGGAAACGATTTCCCACTAATTCACTTGCTTGTAAAGTGAATGATGGATGATGAATCACACCATCTTTTACTTCAACTTCTGAAATGTTGATAATTGGATTTCCGATAAATTTAGCCACAAATAAATTATTTGGTTCTAAATATAAGTTTTGAGGGTCATCATGTTGTTGAATAACACCTTCATTTAATAAGATAATTTTATCACTGATTGATAAAGCTTCTTCTTGGTCGTGAGTTACGAAGATAGTTGTAATTCCCACTTCTTTTACTAAACGACGAATTTCTTCACGAATTTTTAAACGTAAACGAGCATCTAAGTTACTTAATGGTTCGTCTAATAATAATACTTCTGGTTTTTGAACTAACGCACGAGTAATCGCAACACGTTGTTGTTGTCCCCCTGATAAAGTACCAGGTTTTTTCTCAGCTAATTCTTCAATATTTGTTAATTGCATGTATTCTTCTGCAACTTTTTTAGCTTCTTCTTTTGAGATTTTCTTTTCCCCTACTGTTAATGGGAACATAATGTTCTCTAACACTGTCATATGAGGATATAATGCATAGTTTTGGAACACGAATCCAATATTTCTATCTTTTGGTTCTGTATTAATAACAGAAGATTTTTTAAATTGGATATCTCCACCAGTTGGTTGTAATAACCCTGCAATCATATTTAAAATAGTTGATTTTCCGCAACCACTAGGCCCTAATAAGCAAACTAAATCCCCTTGTTCAATTGAAAAGTTAACGGATTTTAATGCTTCAAAGCCATTATCGAATACTTTATTTAAGTCGATAACATCAATCATGAGTAAACCTCCAAATTTCTTTACTTGAATACATTCTAGTATATCATGTTTTGCGCTTTCATGCGATACAAATATTAAGTATTTTTTAAAAAAATATTTTTTATACGAATTTTTTCGTATAATTCCCGAAGAAAAAAAGCATAAAAAAACGTCTCTAGCTCTCACTAAAGACGTTTATTTTTACTATCGATTGATAATTTTGAAGTATTCTCTTGAAGTGATTTTGTAAATTAAGAAGTAAGCAACCATAAAGACTCCCGCTACTGCTAACATTGTTAAAGCAATAATACTTCCTTTAATTCCAAAGATTAACACAATTTTACTTACCATATTATAGGATAACGCAGTATGTAAGAATGCTGTTAATAATGGTAAGAAGAATACAATTAATACTTGACGATTAATTGATTGATGAATCATTGGTTGATCAATTCCGATTTTCTTCAAGATAACATAACGTTCACGGTCTTCATAACCTTCAGAAACTTGTTTATAGTAAATGACTAAAACTGCTCCTACTGAAAAGGCAATCGCTAATAAGATTCCTAAGAATAGTAGAGAACCATAAAATTGGAATAATAATTGAGCAATTTCTATTTTCCCATCAATTCCTCCAGCAATGTCTGATTGTTGATACAATTCTAATTCTTTCTTCTTCTCCTCATCGGTTTGACTAGATGTATTCCATAATGCTACATATTGTCTTGTATAAGTTCGATGTCCTCCATCGTTTTCTTTGCTGTAATATGGAACAACTTTTGCCATATCTTCTTCATTTAAAATACCAATATAGGAATGATCAGTAATATTAGGATTTGCTACCGCAATTTTTGAGAATTTTTTAACATCAATGACTTGTGCAACTGAAAATGTATTATCTCCTAAAGATACTTGATTAAACGTAGGTTTCTTTTTGAAACTTTCCTCTCCTAGTAACATTTCTCCGGATTGAACAGTAAGATTTTCTCCTGTATTACGATTATAATCTTCTACCGATATAAGAACGACCATTGCCTCTGGTAAAGCACCTAATTGTTTAACATTTGTATTTAAGACATTTCCTTCATGATTTCCAGCTGTTAAAATATAAGAATATTCATAAAAATCTGTTACTTTTGAAGAAACACTTGCAGATAATTGTTTCACCTCTTTTGAATATTCTGCTACTTCTTCTGGATTGCGATACATTCCTCTGAAGTCAAAATCAGTTGGACTCGTTTTATTAATGACTTCCTGTGCACCAAACTGTAATGAACCTGTTGTGCCAAGAGTTACAAGAACCATTGTTGATAAAATACAAATACTTGCTAAGCCCATCGCATTTTTTCTCATTCTAAAAATTAAGTTAGAAACTGAGATGAAGTTAATTGGGCGATAGTAGAACGTTTTACGATTTTTCAAGAAACGTAAAAGTGCAATACTTCCAGCATCAAATAAAATATAAGTTGCGATGACTACTAATAATACTGCAACAAAGAACCAACCTAATGCTTTAATTGGACTTTCAATAGATTGAGAAATATAGTAAGCATATCCTAAAATTGCTACTCCAATTAGCGCACGAATACTTAAGAAACGACCTGTTTTTTCTCCTGATTTCTTTTCACGTAATAATTCTAATGGACGACTCACTCTAATTTTAATCGCATTTAAAATCATTAAGAATACAAAAATCCCGCTAAATAAAATTCCAATGATAATGACTGATGCAATTTGGAATTCATATGAAATTGGAACGTTAAAGCGCATTGCTTTTAATAACAAGGCAAATGCTAATCGATTCAATAACACTCCTAATACAAGCCCTACAATAAGATTCATCACTGCGAACAATAACATTTCAACCACTTGTAACAATTGAATTTGTGAGCGCCCTAATCCTAAAATGCTATATAACCCAAATTCTTTTGAACGGTTTTTCATCACAAAACCATTGGCATAAATCATCGTTAAGGTAGAGACAAGTAACATAATCACAACCCCAAACCCTAATGCCATGACTACCGTGTTTCCACCATTACTTTGCAAAATCGTTTTATTTGTAGATAGTGCCATCAAAATGTATGTAATCACCATCATCGTAATAGTTGCAATTGAAAAAGGAATATAAAGTGTCCGATTTTTCTTTAAATTAGATACTGCTAATGAACTAATTAATTTAAACATGACTCTCACCTCGATTAGCCATTACTGTTAACGTATCAGAAATTGCTTCAAACATTTCTTCATCTGTACGTTCCCCTTTAAATAATTGATGATATAAAATTCCATCTTTAATAAATAATACTCGTTTTGCTCGACTAGCGGCTAACGTACTATGCGTTACCATTAAAATAGTTTGACCATTTTCATTTAATGTGTCAAATACATCTAAAATATTGCTAGAAGATTTTGAATCTAATGCTCCTGTTGGTTCATCCGCTAATAGTATACTTGGATCAGCCATCATTGCACGTCCAATGGCTACTCTTTGTTGTTGACCTCCTGATAATTCATAAGGATATTTTTCTAATAATTTTTCAATTCCTAATAAAGCAGCAACAGGTTTTACTTTTTTCTCCATTTCTTGAACAGTTTTTTTCGCTAAAACTAATGGAAGTAACATATTGTCTTTAACGGATAATGTTTCTAATAAGTTAAAATCTTGGAATACAAACCCTAAGTGGTCACGACGAAAGGCCGCTAATGTTTTGTCTGGAATATTTTGAATATCTAATTGATTCAATAATACTTGTCCTTTTGTAGGGCGGTCTAATGTTGCTAAAATGTTTAGCAGTGTTGTTTTACCAGATCCTGATTCACCCATGATGGCAACATATTCTCCCTTTTCAACGCTAAACGTAATATCTTTCAACGCTTCTACTTGCATCGCTCCAAATCTTGTATGGTAAATTTTTTGTACTTGTTTTACATCTAATAATGTCATGTCAATTCCTACTTTCTCTTTGATTTGTATTTATTCTATCAAATAAAAGCGATGCATTCCTATATTTTAGCTATCATTTTCCTTTTGTTTCTTACATTTTTGTAAGAAAGAAATTTCTTAATCTTAAATGTTTTTACTTTTAAAAAAGCAATAAAAATCGTATAATGTAGTTGTAAAAGTAATGAATATTCGTTACTTAAACAATATAATAAAATGATTAATTTAAACAATCATTTTACTTATTTTTCCTTTTTTATTGATGTGATTTCCGAAAAGAACCTCGTTCTTTTCGTTAATCTTCGCTTTGATTGGCAGAGATATTCTAAAAATAAACAACCATCATACACTTATGCCAGAAACTCTGCCAACGAAGTTTACCCACCTAACAAATCAGACGAAAGTTTGAATAGTTAGGTGGGTTTTTTATATAAAAAAATGCTATTAAATTCCTAATAAAAAAGGCGAGACTCTCGTCTCGTCCTTCAAAATTCTTCTTATTGTACTTTTAAAATTTGTTCTTTTGCATGAATTAACTGAGTAATCATAGCACAATATGGAGTTGGAATTCCATACTCTAATCCACGTTTCGCAACAAAACCATTTAAGTAATCTACTTCTGTAAAACGATGATTTTGCATTAAATCTTGATGCATTGAAGGATAATGTGCACGAACTTTGTTTGATGCTGTATAAACATAGTTTTTCATTTCAGCTGCGTCAATTTTCACACCTTCATGATGAGCCACTTCCACAAATTCATGAATAATTTGCTCAACAATTGCTTCTGCTGTCGTTGTATCAAATACTTCTCCAATATTGGCATCTAAAATTGCACATGTTGCATTCATCGTTCCATTGACACATGCTTTTCTCCAAATTGAGAATAAAACATCTTCACTGTAACTAGCATTTAATCCTGCTTGATTCATAACAGCGACCAATTCTTCTGCAATCGCACGACCGCTTGCTTCTTCAACTGCTTGAATTTCAACAGTACCTGTTCCACCTAAACGAGCAACACCTGGAGCATTAATTCCCGCTGTCCAAATCGTTACACCCATAATAATGTTTTTACGTGGAACATATTTTTCCATTGTATATTCATGACCTAAACCATTTAATAAACATACAACTTTTGTATCTTCATGAATAATTGCTTTGATTTTTTCAAGCATTTCCCCTAATTTCATTGATTTTGTAAATGCAATGACCACATCTACTTCTTCATGAACTTCTTCAGGTCTGTAGATTGGGATTTGTAATGTATCTGTTGTATCTCCATCTACTACTTGTAATCCATTTGTACGAATTGCTTCAATATGCGCTGGCCATTCATCGATTAAGATCACATCTTGTCCTGCTTTTGTTAACATGTAACCAAAGCGACATCCCATTGCTCCAGCACCTGCAATTGCAATTTTCATTATAATTCCTCCTTATTATACCGTTAATTTATAATCTTCCGGTTGAATCCATTGTACCACTTTTTCGAATACATGGATAAAGAAAATGTTGAAAATAATTGGCGCAACTACGAAAATGACTGCAACTAATAGAATATTTCCTGCTGTCCATCCATTTTCCATTAAGTTTAAAGCATAAATAGGGCCTACTAACCCACTAAATCCAAAACCGGCACTAGCAGGAGTTCCTTGAATTGAAAATACTGCTGCTAAAATACCTAATAATGCTGAAGAACATAACATTGGTAATAAAATTTTTGGTTTTGCAATAACATTTGCCATTGACATTTTAGGAGATCCAATAAAGTGTGCAATACAAGTTCCTACTGAATTAACTTTTAATCCTGCAACTGCTAAACCAAAACCTGCCGCACAAATTCCTAAGTTAGCTGCACCAGAACCAATCCCTGATAATCCAATTGCTAACCCAATTCCTACCGTTGTAAATGGTGAAACAATTAAAATACAGAATGTCATCGCAATTAACATACACATAATAATTGGTTGTAAGGTTAATAAGAATTCCACCCCTTGACCAATTAATGCTGTAATTTTAACAATGTATGGTTGAGCAAGTCTTCCAATCCCACCAATAACCACTAATGTAACCGTTGGAATGACGATAATCGAATAAGCTTTTGCTTTATCTCCAATCCATAAAATAAATGCAGCTGCTACTGCTGCCGTTACACCCATTGTAATAATATCTCCAGTACCAGAGAATACCACACCTTTAACATCTGGATTAAATCCTGGTGCACCTCCTGCAAAAACAGTAGCTAACGCAATAGCTCCTGATTGAATCGGAGTAAATTTAAAGAAATGTCCTACTATTAAACCAATAATAGCACCCATCATAGTATTAGCCACTTGCGTTGCTTGAATAATTAATTGCCCTTGTGGAAATACTGGTAATAACGCTTTTGTTAATTCACCTAAAATCGCACCAGGAATTAAAGTTACAACTACCCCTAATGCTAACGCATTTAATATGGTCATCGTAAACTCTTTTGCTGAATAAGTTTTATTTGTATCCATACTCATTCCCCTTTCTTTTCAATGGACTCATTATATCATAATCTTTTTGAAAACAAAGCAATATTTTCAATCCTCACTCTGATATTTTCATTATGAAAAAAGCAACTATACCTTTTGTAGTATAATTGCTTAAAACAAGAAAAGACTTCCTATAGTAGCATGGGCAGTATCAGCCACCTTGGCTGATACCGCAGGAAACTTCGAGACCTTAGGCTCGAAGTTTAGGCAAGAGACTCGCAAGGCGAGGCTACTGGCGTCCTAATGCTACTATACTTAGGAAGTCTAATTTGCATATCTAAGCTTGGATTAAAGCCAACGCTTCATTTAAGTGTACAAGGCTACGTTCTTTTCCTAATAATTCAATCGTTTGACCTAAAGATGGACCATGAGTTTGACCACTTGTTGCCACACGAATCGGCATAAATAAGTTCTTACCTTTCACACCAGTTTCTTTTTGAACAGCCTTAATTGCTGCCATCACACTAGCTTCATCAAATACTTCTAAAGCTTCTAATTGAGCCTTAAATGCATGAAGTACAGTTGGAACAGTTTCACCTTGAAGCACTTCTCTTGCTTCATCATTTTCCACAACGAAGTCTTTTTGGAAGAATAAACTTGAAATAGAAACAATCTCATTCATGTAGCTCATTTGATCATGATATAATGCTACTAATTTATTCGCCCAAACTTGTTGCTCTTCACTCAATTTTTCAGGTAATAAACCTGCTAATTGTAATTGGTGAATTGCTAATGGTGCAACTTCTTCTAATGGAGTTTTCTTCACATAAGTGTTATTAATCCATTCTAATTTCTTAGGATCGAAGGCTGCTGGAGATTTACCAAGACGATTTTCAT